>PPYE01170214.1_pt1 | contig 213835 bp, 163 predicted proteins | sample 1559881 | NCBI WGS metagenome assembly PPYE01 (sample SAMN08240022, study PRJNA423297) | Human gut metagenome, whole genome shotgun sequencing project.
CGTTCTATTTCCAGCGCGTGGAATGGAATGTTAAACAATCATATACAAGACTTACATGTCGCAGCCACGCTTCCTCGATGACCAGTACCTTCCGGTTCTTCTTGATACGCATCTTCTGCAGGAACACGTCCATGATAATCAGCGTGACAAGAGGGAAAAGAAGAGGGTCGTCCTTGATACTGTCGATTTCGAAGACGATGAACGTCTCGTCGAACAGCGAACTGTCCATGTTCTCGTTCAGTGTCTTGTCATGGTTGCCGCCCCGGTAGAAGTCCTTCATCATGTAGCGGTACGTCGAGATGTCGATGCCCGTTATGCGGTTCTCGTCACAGATGTCGGGAATGCGCTGCACGGAAAACTCATAGAACGAATTGAACGACAGCCCGTCCACTTTCAGCTCCTTACGGCGGCGTTCCATTTCGTCAATCATGCGTTCGATACGACCGGCACGCTGCGCCTCGTTTTCCTCCTGCCTCCCGCTGCGGTTGCGGTCGTCGATAACAAGGCTCTTGCGCAAGTCCTCGCGCTGCATGGGCGTGAAGCCGTCGAAACCGTTGAAGTAGGTGTCGTAATACTCCGTGATGACCTGCTCTATCAGCCGGTCCTCTGTCTTCGTGACCGTACCCTGCGAGCCTTTCCATATCAGCAGCACGAGGTTCTTGAGGAAACCGGTTTTCTCCACGTTCAGCTCCGCGCGGTTGATGCGGAAAGGGTTCATCGTGATAGGCTTCTCTTCGGTATAGCTGATATATTTGCCGCCCAGGTACTCGCAAAGCCCCTCGTAACTGTTACCCGTATCGACCATCACCACGTCCGTGCCCTGCTCGTACAACTGGCGCACGACCGAGTTCATATGAAAACTCTTGCCGCTGCCCGAAGGCCCTAAACAGAAAAAATTACTATTGTCAGTCAGCTTGTTCTTTCCCTCTTTTCCCGTGATGTCGATAGCCACAGGCACGCCCTGGCGGTCGGTATAGTAGATTTTCAGCGGGGTCTCCTCGCTGTGTTGTATGCGCTCCTTGTATGTCAGGCACATGGCCGCGTCGGCAAGCGTCAGGAAGCGGTCGTACTCCTCGTTCATGCTGTAGCAGTTGCCCGGGAACGAACTCACGAACAGTTCCAGTTGGTTATAGGCGTGCTTGCTGATATGGATGCCCATGCGCCCGAAAGAGTTTTCCAGATGGTTCGTGCATTTTTGCAGGTCGGTACCGGCGGGCACGGCGACGACCAGGTTGAAGTGGGTGTACACGAGCTGGCGGCTTTCGCGGGCAATGACTTCCTGCACCCGTTTGATGTCCTCGACGGCCATCTGGTTGCCCGGGTTGGGGATGCTCGCGTGCCGGTTTTTCTTTTTGTCCAGCAGGGCCAACTCCCGCTTCTGGTTGGGCAGGAAGATGATCTGGTTATAGACCACCGTCTCCGCGTTCGGAATGTTGTCGATGACCGACACGATATCGACCGGCATTTCCGTGTTGTTGACCTCGATGTTGGTATATGGGCGTATCAGCGAGGGCAGCGCGGCGTAGTCCACGTCCACGATACTGTATATCTTGCAGCGTTTGTCACCCATCGAGACGGTTTCATCGTCCGCCTTGAAGTTGGTCATCGACACGATGCGGTCTTTGAAGTTCATGGCGAAATAGCGGTCCACGTACTCGCTCGCCTCCGCCTTGTTCAGGAACTTCACCTGCACGCCGCCGTCCCGCAACTGGTCGTGTACCTTGCGTACCTTCACGAGGAAGTCGCGCCATTGCTTGCCGTCATAGGAGAACAGCCGGCTTTTCCTCGCCTCTTGGGTGATGGTCAGGTAACACACGCTGTCCGTGTAATTACGCCCCTTGAAATAGCGGAAATAAGCGGACGAGAGAAATTCGTGCTTGTCGCCCGTCCCGCTCTCGAACTGTTTGCGCGTGAAGATGTCCTGCTTGTGGATGGCGTAGCCTTCGCCCAGAGTCTGCGCGAGGGCGGTAAAAAGGTGCGTGTACTCGTAGTAGCTGTCGATGTCCGCGCAGTATTTCTGCACGGGATTCTCGATTTTCAGGATGGCGGAGTATTCCCCGTTCTTGGTGTACAGCACGCCCATGCCCTTCGTCTCTTCCATGGAGAAATAGATGTCCTGGAAGATACGTTTGCGCTTGCCGCCCGTGCCGAAGGCATAGACCGATACCGCCATGCCGACGCACAGGGCTATAAAGATTAGTATGATGTACAGGGTCATTTCAAAATACATGAAAAAGGCAGATCCACCTGAACTTCAGGCGGACCTGCCCGCGTTCAACATTCAATAGGACCACACGTTGCACGTGGTGGTTTTCTTTCGCTTGTCATAGCTTCTTCGAGCGGGCATAGACATACACGCCGCGCCGGTCTTTCTTGGTATGCAGCCCTTTCCGTTGCTTGAGCATGATGAGCGCGATTCCCGTCGATAAGACCGCGACCAGAACGACCAGGCCGGCAACGAAACCGGCCAGACAGTACGCGATGATGAAACCGGCAATGGCTCCACCGGCTGCACCGGCTGCCCAGTAAATGTAGCGGCCTTGAAGCCCCATCAGCTCAAGGGGACGTTGCAGCCCCTTGAACAGCGGGTAGTCCGGGTAACGCTCGTCGTTGGCTTTCATCGGCGGGAAGGTTTACGCGTTGACACCGAAGAACATCGGCAGGGCCTGGGCTGCGGCGATCAGGAAGATACACGCGCCCACTACCATCATGATTTTCTTCTTGACGTCCTGCTCCTCGTTGTTCATCGCGATGTAAACCGAGATGGCGCCCACGATAGCTACCACGCCGGCGATGGCGTAACAAAGTTTCACCACAAAGGGAACATACTTGGCGATTTCCTCTGTTACCGTCGCCAGGGCGGTCGTACCGGCGGAGTAATCGCCTGCGGAGTTCTGTGCCATGGCGGCGGTCGTGCCGCACAGCAGCACCAGCATGAGCATCTGCATCTTCTTCGCAGACGTCATTTTCTTCATCAGTCTTTTTGCTTTTTGAAACATGCTTTATAACATTTTTGAGTGAATATTTTTATTGTTCTTCCGGTTCCCGGACTACGGCGGCACGGCTTCATATCCCGGTCTTATACGCGGTAGCCGAAAAAGGCGGGGAATACGATTGACGCGCCGATAATGAAGAGGCACGCGCCGAAAAGGGCCACGATGGACTTGGTGATGCCGTCTTCTCCCGTGTTCATCTTGATGTAGATCTGGAGCGCGGACACGATGGCCAGAATCGTGGCGACGGCGTAACAGAAGTAAAGCACGTACAGCATCATCGTTACCACGAAATCGTGCATCGAGGCCAGCGCGTCCGCACCCCAACTGTAATTCACGCTGCCGCTTTTGGCGAATGCCGGGCAAGAGAGGATGGAACATAGCGCACACAGTATATATTTCGTTCTCGGCATCTTACAACTTGTCTTTAACAGGTTTCCATTCCAATTCAGGACGGTTTTCCAGGCGGCCTTTGGAAATCATCGCCTTGTACAGGTCCTCTGCGGCAAAAGCGTCGGACAGGTAAGGGGTGCCGGCTTCCATCCGAGCCTCCGCCTTGGCTTTCAGCCGCTCGAACCGCGTCTGGGCGGCTTCTTCCTCTTCCTTGTCGCCGTCACTCGTCTCCGGTGCGGCTGCAGTCTCGGTATCCGTGTCGTATTTCTCACCCCCGACACTGAACCCGGTCTCGTTCTCCGAGACGTCGATGCTCTCTTCCGTGGTGTCCACGGGACCGAGGTCGAAAGTCTCTTCCTCCGTTTTCCCGTCTCCTTTCTTTCCATAGAGGTCACGGACGATGTTGACGGCATAGTAGATGATATATGCTACCGTCAGGGTAATGGCGAATGTAAAGTATGAACTCATCTTTTTTAAGTATGATATAAACTATGATTAAATATGACCGCAAAGAAATGTATTATATCTGAAATGTGGATAATAATAACATTCAAATCGCTGTTTTAAGTACAATATTTATCAAAAACGTCAATATCATACTTTAATATCATACTTTGAGGGGTTTTCCTGGCTCGTTGCGGAGGGATGGAAACAAAAAAAAGCCCTCCGGATTCGGAGAGCTTTTGGGGGAGGACGGTAAACAATATGGGCTTACCGTTTCTTTCCGCGCAGGTAATCGTTCAGGTCCTTGTATTCCCTGTAGCGGTGTGCTTCATCATGTACCCGCAAGCCATACATGCCGGCAATGGTCTCGGTGGTTTTTTGCCCGGCGAGGTCATTGTCGAGATAACAATGGATAATCGGGTATGCCTGCAGGCGGACCAGCGCCTTCTTCAGGTTGTTCACGGAGTTCATTACGAGGTAGTCGCAGGGCGCATTGATGCAGACTTCCTCATTTCCCGTCTGTTTCAGCGTCAGATAAGAAAGGAAGTCCATGAAGCCCTCGAAAACGCAGATCCGGTCCTGTGTCCCGTCACGCGAATGCTTTACGAGGGATATGTCCTTGCCCTGGATGCAGCCTTTATAATAAGGGTTCCGTACCTCATACCCGCCAGCCACGTTGCCGAAAGCGAGGGCGAAATAGCGCCGTTTCCGCAGTTCGTAATGTACCTCTTTGCAGAACATCCGGCCTATTTCCCCGTCGATACGGCGGGAATGGAGGTACGAAAGCAGCGCGTGGTGCCGCAACGGCACGACGGTGATGTGCTGCATTTCGGTTTCGACGGCTCGGGGAGCCACGACCGTACCCCGTATGCCCGGAATGCCCGTGGTGTTCACGTACCGTTCTATATGCGCCAGTACCTCGCTCACGTTCTCTGTCCGGTAGAGGTGTTTCCCGAGTTCCACCATGTCACCGCCCGTTGCCGCCCCGAAGTCGTACCATTCGTTGAGCCGGTCATTGACCTTGAACGACGGGGTACGCTCTTCGCGCAGGGGGGAAAGGTACCAGTATTGGTTCGATTTCACGTACTGGGGGTGGTGGCCGAGACTGGCAAGGTAATCCACGATACACAGTTGTTTTGCTTCTGCTATGGTCATGTCAATTTCTTTTCACTTGTTTTCAAAAAACGGTTTACTTTGGTTTTTCTCCTATATATACCCGGACCAAAGTAAACTAAATTGTTTTCTCTCTGTCCGCGCCTTCATTCCTCGTCAAAAAGCATGGCTTCGGTCGGGGTTACGTCATAGTAAAAGAGCTTGTCCCGCTTGATGACCAGTTTGAGGTTGTCGGTCAGGTGTTGCAGCAGTTTTATCATGACGCTGCGTCCCCGTTTGAACCCGATGGCTTCGTATGATGCCATCATGGCCTGCAGCACGTTCTCGAACCCCTTGATGGGCTTGTCCCCGAAAGCGGCGGAAAGGGCTTCCCGGTGTTGCTCGACGGTCAGGTCCATGAAACCTGTCCGGGGCTTCGGCCGCACGCCGCTGTCAAACAGGTGGTTCTCCGCGATGACGGGCAGGCCGTCGTCGTTGACGGTAAAGGCGAAAGGCTGGAACTCCTTCTCGCGGATATGCAAGGCGTGGACCTCGCTGATGGCGGGGTTCTCGTTGCTTTTGCTGATGACCAGCACCGTTTCCGCCTTGTTGCTCATCTCCGTACCGATATGCCCGCGCACGTTGTTGTCGCCCTTGTTCAGGTGAAGCACGCAATGGATATGCAGGTCGAATTTCGACGACCACTCCATCATCTTGTTGATGACCTCCACCGACTCTCCCGTGCTGTTGATGTCGAACATCAGGTCACGGATGCCGTCGATGATGACCAGCCCGTACCCCTTGTTCTGGCGCAGGGCATAGTCGATCACCTCTATGCGGACGGACGGCGAGTATTCCCTGAGACAGATGAAATCGAGGTTCTCGCTGTCGGTCGTGGTAGGCAACCCGGCAAGCCGCAGGATGCGTTCCAGCACGTTGTGGCAGTGGAAACGGCTCTGCTCCGTGTCCACGTACAGGATGCGGCGCTTGCCCTCGGGCAGGTGGGCGTGGTAATTCAGTATTTGCCGGTCGGCCAGCGACGCGGCGACGATAGCCGAGACATTGAATGTCTTTTTCGACTTCGCCTTGCCGGTCGAGGCGCTGAAATTGCCGAGCGTGGCTATGGTGGAGTTGTCTATCCAGATGATCTGGGGCGGTGTCTCGTAAGTGTCCGTGGCCCTTATCTGTGATACCGAGAGAATATCCGACAACCGGCTTTCGTCAAGTTCCGCTCCCGTGATGCGTTCAGTTCTTTTTTCGTTTTCCATAGCGTTTCTGGTTAAAGAACGGTTGGGTTGCTGACACTTCTTTCGCAATACGCATGGCTTCGTCCACGGTCGGTTCGCAGTTTTGCAGGAGCCATTCGTCCAGCTCCTCCTTGGCGAAGTAAAGCATCTTGCCGCGTGGCTTGTAATGCGGGATCTCCTTGTTCGATGTAAGTTTGTACAGCAGGCTCTCGGAAACGCCGATATACATGCACGCTTCCTGAAAGGTAAAGACTTTCTTGGTCGTGTAGATGGTGTTCTCCAGCAAAGCCACACGCTCCAAAAGATTTTCCACCGGCTCCAGTTTCTTCAGGACCGATTCTATGACGGCAAGCCGTTCGCTTAACCGCTCCATGAATGTAGTTCTATTTTGCATAAGACTGATGTTAAAATTAGACAATGGAGATGCACCTCCGTATATGTAGCGCGTTACGGAGGGCAAAATTAGATGATATGGACGGGACAGCGGAAAATCCCACAGTGATACCATGCGGGTATCACTGCAACTATCACGCTTTTACCTTTCACATACTTGGCTTTTCGGCACTTCCTGTCATTTCGGCAACGGCCTTCCTGATGCCATGGGCGACCGAGGTCATTCTGATCCTCGCGGCGGACAAGGCAGTGGACAGGTTGGATGCGGACACGTGCTTGCTGCCGTCCTTGGCCAACAAGAACCGTCCCTTGTCGAGAACGGATTGCCAGTACGGTTGGATAAGCCGGTGTTCGAGCAGGGCGTCAAACAGGATCGCGACGTGGCGGACGTTGTTTACCCGGATGCAGAAACCCTCCCGGCAGGCGAACAATGCCTCCATGTCCTCGATGCGGAGGGTAGAAACGCGAAACAGATGATAGGCGGTGGCGCAAGCCACGATGCTTTTCATCTGTTCTCCGGAAAAATTGCAGCCAAAAGAAAGAGAAGGGGTGTGCGCGGAGCTTTCCGCGCCGGGACTGCCGGGCGAGAATTTGCGGAAGTCGTATTCCCGCTTCAGCCTCATGCAGTCCTCTAAAGAGAATGCGTCAGCGGTAAAGAAACTCTTGATAAGGGCCGGGCAGTTGCGCAGCAGCCCTCTCACGATGTGGATGTTCATCTCGTGGCAATTCCTGCAAACCGCCTTGTTGCAGTCGATGTAACGATGGCTGTTTACGAAGTCAGCCGCGTAGCGGTCATACCGCTTGCCGTTTGCTATGACATCCCGAAGATAAAGTTCTCTCGCCTCAGAAAGCAGGGCGAACAGTTCGTCCGCCACGTCTTGTTCCGTAGCGAAGTGGTGCGTGTGTAGGTTCCCTCCAAAAAGAGAGAAGACCATTGTCAGGTCTTTTCATGTCGAATTAGTTTTTATAGTTAAACTTTATAAAAGGGTTTGCGCTCCAATGTAGAACACTGGAGCGAAATATAAAATATTTACCTGTAAATTCAAATTTGACATGCGGAGTTTTATGTCAATCGAATAATCCGTTGGTCAGATTAACCGCGTCGTCTTTTTTCTTGTTGACGATTTTGGCGTACACCTGTGTCATTTTTACGGATGTATGGCCGAGCAGCTTCGATACGGTGTAGAGGTCCGCTCCAAGCGTCAGCATCATGGTAGCGAACGTGTGGCGGGCCGTGTGGAAGGTGAATTGCTTGGAAATCCCGGCGGCTTTAGCCCACGGTTTGAGAAGCTGATTGGTAGTCGAAGGCAGGTCGAATACCAGGTCGTCTCCCGTCTTATCCCCGCGTTCCGGCATCCATTTCAATGCCTCGGCTGAGAGCGGAAGATAAATCGGCTCCTTGGTCTTCTGCATGGCCACCGCCAAACGGTATTGCCCGTGGTCGAGGAACACGTCTTTCCATTTCAAACCTTTCACGTCGCTGATGCGTAATCCGCAGAAACAAGAGAACAGGTAGGCGCTCTTTACCCTCTTGTTCTCCATCGGGGTGGCGATCAATGCCCGTACCTCTTCGATGGTCATGTACGAGCGAACGCTTTCCGGCATTTTGGGCTTCTCCGATTTGTCCATTTCGTTAAACGGGTTTCTCAGCAGGCGCTTGGCGCGGACGGCAGCGTTCAGTGCGCCGTTCAATATCTGGTAATAGGTATTACGTGTAGAAGCTGCTATCGGCTTTCCCTTGGGACGATAGGTTGTCAGCATGTAGTCAATGTAGCCTTGGCAAAAGGCGAGGTCTATCCGGTCCAGCGTGAACCTTTCTCCCGCGTATTCCTCCAAAATGTGGGTGACGGCTGTGATTTGGCTTGCACCCTTTTTGTCCCGTTTCTTCTGGTTCTCCTGGTAGGTATGCATCCAGTCCAGCAGGTAAACCTTATCTGTATGGTTCACGATGCCGGCTTCACCGCTTGTCAGTTCAATGATACGTTTCGACTTGATGGCATTCGCGGCAGCCATCGTTATCTCGTTTTGCTGACGGGCATTGTAATCCACTTCGGGTATGAGGTACAGTCTAAGGTACTCATACGACCGTTTACCTTTATAATTGATGTCCAAATACAGACTCTTGTTTCCGCCACTCAAATCTTTCATCCGGAGACGAATCGGCTCTTTGAGTTTGGCTGGTTTTTTCACTCGTGCCATAGGGTAATTATTACTTGTTTTTCTGTTGGCAAAGTTACAAATAATAATCGGAAACGAGAAACAAACGAGAAACAAAAATGTACCAAAAAAGAGCCAAATTACAGAAAGAGATGAAAACAACTGAAAGAAATAATATCCACTTAAAATATTGATATAAAGCGTATTTACTTATATTTTATTGGTTTTTGTTTTCATGTTAAACACATGGCTATATTTATTGTAAAGATACGCCGGGAAAGGGGGGGATACAAGCTTTTCAAGGATTATTTTCCGATTGGCTTCTTTTTTGGGGTGGAATGTCTATATGTTTCTTTTATAAAAGGTGTTTGTTTCTTTGCTTATCCCCATAGTTTTGTCTACTTTTACACCAGAGTTTATGAACAGTCCACTAAAGTGGTCTTTCTTGTTCATATTAGTGAACGGAGCAGCTCACTACAGTGAACGGTTCTGCTCACGGGCTGGGCTGTGATATAACCTTTGTACTTCAACAGACTGCGTACGTACTTCGCACGTGTTCCGTGCAGTGCTTTATCGTATAATGTAACCCTTTAACGCAGTTTGAACTATGGCTATTTTGTTTGATTGGTACGAGAATCCGGACTCGTACGACAAATCTCCGGAAGATAAAATCCTTCATCCCCGTCTCCGCCTAAATGGGAGCAGGTCTACCGATGAATTGCGGCGGGACATCCAGGCACGTTGCTCATTGACAGAAACCGATGTGACGGCTGTGCTCGATGCTGTGTCGCACGTCATGGGCAGGGAACTTGCCGAAGGAAGGCAGGTGCATCTCGACGGCATCGGCTACTTTCGCGTGTCGCTCACCACGACCGAACCGGTAGTGGCTGCTACCAAGCGTAAGTTGACGAAGGTGAAGATGGCGGGTGTGAAATTTCGTGCCGACCAGAAACTGAAAAATGAAATTGGTACCATCAAGGCAAAGGTTTTGAAGGCAAACGAGCATTCGGCTAAACTGACGGATAAAGAGATAGACCGTCGGCTGACCAACTATTTCGCCACTCGCCCTTTTATGACACGGAATGACTTTCAAAGCGTTTGCGGCATGATGCGTACTACTGCCATGCGGCATATCCGTCGGCTGCGCACCGAAGGAAAGTTGAAGAATGAGGGAACAATGCTGCAACCGATTTATGTACCCGTTTCAGGATATTACGGTAAGAATGAGTGACTTATAACTTTGAACGAAGAAATCTTGTGGTGAGGGCAAATTTTGCCCTCACTTTTTAAATTTGCTCTCACCCACCTCTTGAATGCCGATGAATAGGGCGATGCGTGCGAAAGGTGAGGGTGGTGAGGGTGGATGTGTGAAATTTAGTTTAGTTTGATGGGCGGCTGAATATGGGTATTCCCATACGGTGTATATGTTCCAAAAGGTCGGCATTCTTTAATTTGCCATAGATGGAAAGGTCTACGCTGTAAGGCAAAAGCAGGTCGTCTATTTCATCGGAAAGGCTGCTTAAAGTATTATACGTAAGTCTGTCTCCCATCAGCGTGATGTCTATGTCGGAAAAAGGCTTGAAATTTCCTTTGGCTCGTGAGCCGTACAAAACAGCCTGCTCTATTTCTTCATGTTTCCGGAAGAGATTGCATAGCTTTTCCAGTTCATTGTCGGTCAATCCGTACATAGCTCAATCGAATAAGGATGGTGTATTCAAGGATTGCATTTTCTCTTCAAATCTGCAGAATAGGGGGAAATAGAAGTTTGTGATGTTTTCATAGATTTCAGAGACTACATCGTTGTCATAATTGTGCGATGTCAGATTTCGGGCTTCTATAGTCTCCATCCATTGCTTGTCATCAATCAATCCCATTTCAAGGGCTTTGCGTATGGCATCACGGGAGCCGCGGATGTCGGTATACCCCTGATACTCGGCATAGTCCTTCATCACTTTCCAAGCCAGTTCGTGGGTATATTCAAAACGCTGTATCATGCCTTCCTGCAATAATTCGTCCACTCCATCGTTGAACGCTAATTGTTCGGACATGATTGCCATGGCTTGGCTTAATTTGGCTAAAGCCTTGCGGTAGTTGGAAAAACGCTGTATCCATCGTATGTCTTGCTGTACCATGATAGCTGTTTGTTTTTTAGGTAAGCAAATATAAGCTTCTTTTGTGTAACGAGCAAATGGACGGGTGCTTTTTCGCTTGTGAGGGCGATATGTTATAGTATTATCATTAATGAACGATTGGGAACATTTCACTGACTTCATACCAGTCCCCACAAGGTGATTGATATGCGACTTTAATCTCTACTTCATTATCCCATACTTCAAAAGAGTTGTAAGAAATACATGTCCATGATTGCCCTTGTATGCAAATTTCAGAGACGTTTGTCGATGACCAAGTAAAATTAGTGGCCCAATTTGGATATCCCATTAAACTTACAGTGATATTTGCATTGACAGCATCGATTTGGTCTGGAACTAAATTCCCTTTTTCAAAAGAAGCATTTGGATTGAAAAGTCTGAGATAGCTTTCTTTTTCTATTGTGAATCCAGAGGGTAAGACTATAGTTGCGTATAATCTGGGCATTGTAATGGTAGAACTAATGTTTTTACAAGTATAAACATCTCCTATGTAGTTTTGTGGGTTTGTCCCTCCGGTAGTACTCCATTGTACACTCGAACCGGGAGGTTGGTCTTTTATACTGAAACTTTTACTACTGTTGTAGCAGATGCACTTTGAGAGATTTCAGCGAATAGATTTTTATCGTAAGTCCACTTTATGCCCGTATCTTTGTTTATGGAATAATTGCACCAAAGTGTTATCGTATCTCCCAATTCAAATGTTGAAGGGGCATTGATTGGCATAGGTTTCATTTTGACATTGATGTTTCTTAGATCTGCGGTAAGTTCGATTGTACTTTTTTCAGGACGTACCATCAGGGTAGAATTACTACCTGCTTTAGTCCATAATACATTTATTGGAAAATGGTTTTTTCCTGCTGGAATTTGGGTTACCCATGTACTCTCGAATCGTTCTTGGTAGTTTGTTTTGAATCGTGCTTCTCCACCGACTGCTGAAATTCTTATACCTACAGATTGTTTTTGTATAGGAATACTTAAATCATAAGTGTAGTAACCATCACTAACATAGGGGTTCATTTCGCCCGTAATAGTACCGCTTATGTAGGAAGCACGTGTTGTGACATCAGAATAGAAATCCTTATCTTGTAACTCGTCTGTTTGTTCTTCTTTGTTGCAACTACTATTGATGAAGCAGATTAGTAGTACGAAAAATATGTTCTTCTTTTTCATGATATGTTTCTTGTTAGTATGTTATGAACGAAGGGAAAGTATATGATATTGATTTATGGTTCCTTTTAGAAGGTGCTATTCGTGTTTCTATACACCTTTTAAAGGGAATAACAAAAGCGTCCATACATTTGTATTTAGATACATGGAATGTATGAACGCTTTAATTAAATCCAAACGAGGTACAGCGCGATATGCTGTTTTTAGTTGATTACCAACCCGGATTCTGCTTCATGTTTTTATTCAGGGTCAACTGTGTAGTTGGAATCGGGTAGAAATAATGTTTGGCTTCATAAGTACGGATTTGTGCATCGGAGGCATCTATATATCCGTTCTTGGTCGCTTCTTCACAGTCAGGCACATTGCTTACGTTGGCGCCCAACATGGTGTTCGGGTACTTGGTTGAATCCAATTTGTCGAGCTGGTGCCAACGGATTAAATCCCAATATCGGTACCAGTTATCCATAATCAGTTCGCAACGGCGACAGCGGCGTATCTCCCAAATCAGATTGCTTACTCCCATATTATTGGCAGGATCGGCATCTGGAGTAGTTGTCATAGCCGGCAGGCCGGCACGAGCTTGAAGCTTGTTTATGGAGTTGTTGAGATCGTCTTGTGTGAGAGAACCCATTTCGGCTTTGGCTTCTGCAAAGTTCAGATAAATAACTGAAATCCAATAGAGCGGGCAGTCGGTGTATTGGTAGCCGATGTTGTTTCGATCGCTTACACTCAATTCTTCGGGGTTATCATACTTGGCGATGCCATAACCGGTCGATGTGGTGAAGGCTGCTACACCGGCACGGCTGTAGGCGTGGCCTCTGAAAGAAAGTACCGGGTCAAGAATTTCGGACAGGCGCTTGTCGCGTACGGCCAAAACCTCTCTTATAGAGTAATTTTTGTCTGCATCCAATACGGCTGCATCGTCCTTGTTTTTCGAGGTTGTTGCCAACGGTTTTCCATCAAGGAAAAGGAAACTGTCGAATGCGTCCTTTGAAATGCCGTGCGTACCACTTGTATTGATTGTGTAGTCAATGGTGGAGTGCCTTAACGAACTTTGTGCATAAGGCTTGTAGAAAATCATTTCCGGATTGCTTGCCAGGCTGACAGAATTATAGTTGGCTTTGTAACTGTTACTTAGAGAGTAGTTTTTGGCCATAAGATATTCGCAGGCTGATACACATTCTTGCAAGTATTTGTTGGCGCGGCTCTCATCAGCGGCTTTGCCATTCTCAGCTTGAGTGCGATATTTGCAGTATGTACCTTCATATAAGGTGATGTCTGCTTTCATGGCATATGCCATGTCGGTGCTGAAACGTTGCCGATTGCTGTTTGCGGTAATGTGTTCGCACGCATAATTGATGTCTGCCAGCACATGGTCCATCACTTCATCCCGGTCGGTGCGTGGTCCGTAGAGGGCTTCGTTGTCGGCTGGGTCGATAACTTTGTCTATCCATTGAACATCGCCGTACATACGGACCAACTGATAGTATTCCCACGCACGGTTCATGCGTGCAAGACCTTCATAGTGGGCCTTTGTTGCTTCATCAAGAGAGGAAGACTGTACACCGGCAATGATATAGTTGGCGCGTCGGATTTCTGTGAAAGGGGCTGACCAGTTTGTGGAAGATGCGACCACGTTAGTGTAAGTCCAGTTATGGCTTTCTGCATCTACCTGGTCATCGCTTATTGTTTTGAAGTAGAACCATCCTCCACTGGCTCCGTTGCCAAAGCCGGTAAAGTTGTTATAAAAAGTATTGCACTGATTATCCAAATTATCGGTGTTGCTCCAGTATGCCGGAGTATTCGTGAAGGTATCCAAGGGGGATTTGTCCAGCAAATCGTTGCAACCGGTTAACATCGCCAGCGCTGTGACCCCATATATAAATAATTTCTTCATTGTTCTTAAGTTTTTGAGGTTGTTATAATGTTACCTGGACTCCAAATGAGAATGTGCGTGTAATAGGAGCTATACGTCCCCATCCACCGGCTGTAAGTCCATTGCCTGTACTGATTTCGGGGTCGACTGGAAGGTCATTCCCTTTGTGGAGCAGAAAGAGGTTGCTGCCACTGAAGTAGATACGTGCTTTCTCAATGTAGGCTTTGCGTGTCCACTCTTTCGGAAGGGTATATCCCACAGTTACGTTCTTCAGACGAAGATAGGACATGTCTGTCAAATAGCGGGATTGGGGATAGTAGTTGTTGCAGCCGTTAGCTATACCGGATACGGTACCTCCACTATTATTTGTACCACGATAAAGACGTGGATAACGGTTGCCTTGATTTACCTCATAACCGGTAATGGCGGTATAGTCTGAATTCCAAAGCACTTTGTTATAGCTTGTTTGGTGGGAATAGATGGCTACGTCGGCATGTACCATGGCGGGAAGGTTTAGGGAAGAAGTCGTCCAGTCCTCACGTTTGCCTACACCTTGGAAGTAGAGGTCAAGGTCGATACCTTTCCACGCTCCGCCTAAATGGAAGCTGTATTCGTAGCGTGGCATAGAGTTTCCGATGACTTTCAAATCGCCGTGGTCGTCTGCTGTGCCTTTTCCACCGTCAATCTTGCCATTGCCGTCCAAATCCTTGAACTTGACGTCTCCCGGGCCGTAATGGAAATTACCGGATTCCAGTCCTGCCTGGCTTGCAATGCCGTTTGCATAATTCCATGAGCCGTCTGCATTTTGGCTGGTGAAGTCTTTTTCCTCGAAGTAACGGTCGGTTTCAAAACCGAAAATGTCACCGTAGGTTTTACCGGTGTAATAGGTGCTGAGCAGTTTGGAATCATTGTCCCACTTTGTTACTTTAGTCTTGGAGTCACCGATGTTGAAGTTGGCATATACGTCGAAGTCGCCGAAGGTATGGCGCCAGTTCAAGTTCAACTCCCATCCACGTGTACGTAAGGTACCGGCATTTTCATAAGGAGCAGAAGCACCCAGAGTGTTCGGCAATACTTGTGCCGGTGCCAGCATGTCACGATTCTCACGTTGGAACCAGTCGAAACCTATAGTCAGTTCGTCATTCAAGAGACCCAGGTCAAGACCTATATTGAGGGTGCGGATACGCTCCCAGGTCAAAGTACTTGATACCAAATCCGGCATGTTATACATGGTCAGGAGATTAGCGTTGGCATTATTGTTTTCAATCCAATAGATATAGCCGGTACTTTTATTGTTCAACCGTTGGCTTATTAATTGTTCGAACATGTAGTCGCCCACAGCCTCGTTGCCGATTTCGCCAAAAGAAGCACGCAACTTACCATTGCTGACAATATGTTTCAGTGGGGCGAAGTAGGCTTCTTCGGAGAAGCGGTAGCCGATGGATGCAGAAGGGAAGAAGGCCCACTGGTCGGTATGGGGGAAACGGGAAGAACCGTCGTAACGTCCGTTCAGTTCCAATAAATAAATGCCTTTGTAGTCATAATTGATACGGCCGAAATAACCGGCAGAAGCGCGGGATGTATGATTCCAACTCAAATCTTGTCCATCCTTGCCAGCCATATTCAGTTCGGGGTATCCCTCTTGATCGTACATCACATTGCGGGTACCATACAGATATTTGTATTCCTCTTCTTCTGCGTTGACACCTGCCATTACATTCAGGTTGTGTTTTTTGGCAAATGTTTTGGTATAGTTTACGTATGCGTTGGCCGTCCATGTGTTCTGTTTGGAAAAGTCTCTCCAGATACCGCTATTGCCTTTAGTGACGATGTAAGAGGGTACCGGTTTCCCGCTCCAATTGATGCCGTAAACGGAGTTGTCCTGCGAACCGCTGTTCATATTCTGAATGGCATATGTAAAGTCTGCATTAAGGGTCAGTCCTTTAACGATTTCAGCTTTCAAGAAGGTGTTCATACGGGTCAGGTCTGTTGTCACTTCACGATCGGCAGCTTGCTTCTGCATGGCCATGACGCGTGTGTCATAGCCGTCGATTGTGCCCGAAGGAATGAAATAAGAACCCCAACGCCACAAATATTGGTAGGTGTTGGCCCATGTGTCCGGGCGTTTATAGTTCTTACGACTATAGTTGATGCGTGCACCCACCTGTAGCCAGTCGTAAACATTAGTGGTGACATTGACTGAGGCATTGTACTTTTTTAGTTCGTCCGGGTGAATCTTCATCTGTCCTTGCTTTTCGTTGTAGCCGAAAGATAGGTAGTAATTGGTCTTACCAGATGTTCCTTGTATAGAAACATTGTGGCTCATGGAAGGAGCAGCTTTGTTGAAGTAGATGTCCTGTACATCCCAGTCAGCATAATAAAAAGGAGTGCCGTCCAATACGATATAGTCACCCACGTTACTATCGCTTTGGTAGAGGTTCATAGGACGGTAGCCGGTCTTGCCGCCGTTCTGTTGCTGCCACTTTTCGGCGTAAGGTAACAATTTGTCGAAATACATACCGAACAATTCAGGCATACCGGCACCACCGTTCATACTGGCTTCGATACCCATCTTTAATTGTGTGGGTACATCGGGATAGTCCGGCAGGTAAGTAGCTTGATCCCATGCAAAATTGTTGCTGTAATTGATGGTAACCTTTTCGCTAGGCTTTGCGCTCTTGGTATTGATTAGAATCACACCGAAAGCGGCGCGCGTTCCATAAATGGAGGAAGCGGAAGCGTCCTTCAGTACGGAAATATTTTCGATGTCTTGCGTATCGAGGAAAGAAATGTCATCCATCGGAACGCCGTCCACTACAATGAGTGGATTGCTGACTTCTCCATTACTCAATGTCCCCAAACCACGTATACGCATGGAGGCTGTCTCGTCGATGGCACCACTTGTGGTGAGAATGCTTAGTCCCGGAACAGCCCCTTGCAATGCTTTGGCTACATCTTGTTGTGGACGACCTGCCATTGTCTTGTTTAAGTCCACTGTAGAAACTGCTCCTGTCAAGTTAGCCTTCTTTTGTACACCGTAGCCTACTACTACTACTTCATCCAGCATCTCGGTATCTTCTTTCAGAGTTATTCTCATCGTTTTGGCTGCCTTCACTTCTTGTGTCTGATAGCCCACAAATGATATTTTTAGTGTTGCTCCCGGTGTTACGGTCAATGTAAACTTACCGTTTAGGTCGGTAATTCCGCCGTTGGTAGTCCCTTTCTCAATGACATTGGCGCCAATAATAGGTTCACCTTTTGTATCTACAACTGTGACAGTCACAGAGATAGATTGCAAATTTAGGGTAAGGGTAATAAGGGCCGAATAGTGAGACTATTCAACTTGCAGGATTGTTTCTTTTTCCATAGGCATTTTCTCTTTTTAAAGGTTCATAACTTTATATTATCTCTTGTTTTCCTATTTGTTTGCTAAGTTCAGATGGAACTTGGAATTCAGTCAGATAGTATCTTATTGTTAGTCTGTTATCGTCTTGTTTTGACTAAAACGCGGTTGCGTTGGAAAAGTGGGAATACTTTGTTGGATGATTGAGGATATGAGCAAAAGGGAGATGTATGGCCAGTAAAATGATTTTTTCTTGAAATAGCCTTGGAAAGATTAAAAAAAGCTATATATTTGTATTCAATTCTAAAACTAACTACCTATGAAACTAATTGCAGAAAGTGGTTCTACGAGAACAGAATGGGCGCTGGTTGAAGATAATCGTCTGATACAGCGAGCCTTCACAGAGGGCTTAAATCCTTTCTTTCAAACGAGAAGAGAGATTAGCCGAAGTGTGCGGTTAGGATTACCCGAGCATTTTTTCAAAAGGAAATTGGAACAAGTCTATTATTATGGTGCCGGATGTACTTCTTATGAAAAGAAAAATGTATTGGGAGCTTCATTGGTAGCACAATTCAAAACTCCAATTCAGGTAGAGAGTGATTTGCTGGCAGCTGCACGTGGCTTGTTCAAATGCGAGGCCGGCATTGCTTGTATTTTGGGAACCGGCTCAAACTCATGTTTTTATGATGGGAAAATCGTTGTAAAGAATGTCCGGGCAGGAGGTTACATTCTGGGGGATGAGGGTAGTGGTGCTGTATTGGGCAAAATGTTTTTGTCTGATGTACTGAAAGGTTTGGCTCCTAAAGATGTAACGGCGGATTTCTTTGAGAAGTTCCGTATAAGTCCGAATGAGGTTATGGAATCTGTGTATAACCGCCCGTTCCCCAATCGCTTTTTGTCTACTATATCTTATTTTTTGGCTGATTATACCAATGATGACTATGTATTTGAGCTGATTACCGGTAATCTGAGAAATTTCTTTACTCGTAATGTCTGCCAATATGACTACAAAAATTATCCTATTCGTTTTGTGGGTTCATTGGCTTACAGCTACGCGGCCATTTTGCGGGAAGTTGCCCGTGAATTTGGCATCGAACTGGAAATCATTGAAGAAACACCAATGAATGGCTTGATTGAATTCCATTCTTTAAATATAGAAGAACCTTAAATTCTTTATATAATAAGGTGTATAACTTCCTTTTTGCAAATGTATAAATATAAAGTTAAATAAATGCAAAGGAATGTTCTTGATATTAAATAATAATGTATCTTTGTTAGGACGAAATGAATGAATCATTTCTCACCTTTGTTAATAACGAGTTTTTTATCTCTTAAAACAACCAATAGAGTTAAGTAATTAACAAGATTTTAACCTTGTATAATATATAACTAAGTTCCATCTGGACTTGGTAAATAAATAGAAAAAAGAGAGATAATATAAAAATGTGAACCTTTAAATAAAGAAAACGCCTATGAGAAATTAAAGAAGCCTTCGGAAATAGTCTGACTAATCCGAACTATATGATTCCCTTACCCTAATTTTGAAAAACTGGTTTAATTAACAAAATCATCAATCACTTATGAATGAAGATCGCAAAAAACGAGGACTTGCCAATGGTAAGTTCTTTACGGCGGTGGCAATCTGTGCTCTGTTTTTAGGCAGTGGCAACGTGATGGCTGCCCAAACAGCATCCAACGACTCACAAGGAGTACAAGAACAGATGCAATCTATCTCTGTGACTGGTAGGTTATGGTGCACAGAAAAAGGTGAACCTGACCGGTGCGGTGGCTTCCGTGGATGTGAACAAAACAATTGATAGCCGTCCTATCACGGATATAGGCCGTGCCTTGCAGGGGGCGGTACCGGGATTGACCATTACTACTAACTCCGGTGAGATAGGTGGTGCGCCTACTATCAAGATTCGTGGTAGTATCGGTTCTCCGAATGGTGACTCCAAACCGTTGATTCTGGTAGATAATGTGGAAGTAACGGATATTTCTATGGTGAATCCGGACGATATTGAAAGTATTTCTGTATTGAAAGACGCCGCTTCTGCTTCTATTTACGGTGCCCGTGGTGCATTTGGCGTATTGCTGATTACCACAAAATCAAGAAGTAAACATGAACGTCTCTCTGTAAAATATACCAATAACTTTGCATGGCGTACGCCGACCAAGACACCCGAACAACTTCCGGGATGGCAGCAGGCTGATATTAACTTGCAAGGTGTAATCAATCAGACTAAGGGGTCTACCGCATTTTATAACGTAGTGGGTAATATGCGTGTGGATGCTACACATGTGCAGAAAATGAAGGATTACTGGGACAAATATGGCTATGGTGACCAGTTTGGTCGTGAGATGGAATTGGGTCGTGACTTTGAGTTCCGCGATGGCGGTATGTTCTTTATCCGTACTTGGGACTGGTATGATGAATACATCAAGGACTGGGCTCCGCAGCAGAACCATAGCCTTTCTATCAACGGTGGCAACGGAAAGACTAATTACAATATCGCTTTGGGATATCTGAGCCAGGATGGTATGATGAAAGTCAATTCGGACAACTATAAGCGTTACAATGCCAATATCTCTTTGAACTCTGAATTAAACAAATATGTGTCTATCCGTACAGGTGTCATGTTCACCCGTTCTGACTACGACAAGCCATTCAACTATAATACTGATCTTTACGACCCGATGTACTATCTGTATCGTTGGCAGCCGATGATGCCTTACGGTACTTTTGAAGGCAAGGAGTTCCGTAACGCCTTGACCGAACAGAAAAGTGCTCCTATTACCACAAAAGAACGTGAGTATCTGCGTTTGACAGGTGGTGCAACTATCAAGCCTATCAAAGATTTAACACTGGATATAGATGTTGCTTATAGCAGCGTGGAAAATCGCTATAAGAAGTATGGTACACCGAGCTTGACCAGTGGTTATGAAATCTTCACTGCCCGTCCGTCTGTTGAGGCATTACGTGATTCTTATGGCAGTTATCTATCTGCTGCTACTTATGATTATGTATATCAGGAAACCGGACGCACGGAGAATCTGACAGCCAATTTCGTGGCAACTTATGCCAAACGCTGGGGAGATCATGATTTTAAGGCAATGGCAGGTTCCAGCCTTGAAAAGAGCGAATATGAATATTACTGGGCGCAACGCAAAGGTCTGCTCGACCCCGCAAAACCGGAATTGAATCTGGCTACAGGTGACCAGACTACAAGCTCCTCGCATACTTGGTGGTCTGTAGCAGGCTTCTTCGGACGTCTTAATTATTCTTATAAAGACCGATATATGTTGGAACTGAACGGCCGTTATGACGGTTCCTCCCGTTTCCCCTCTGGGAATCGTTTCGGTTTCTTCCCATCCATGTCTGCCGGTTACCGTATTTCTGAAGAACCGTTCATGCAGTCACTGAGGCCTTATCTGAGTACGTTGAAGATTCGCGGCTCTTGGGGTATGATTGGTAACCAGGATGTAGGTACCGACCGTTATATCTCCACTCTGTCCACTTCTGTAGACAGTTGGATTATCGATGGAAAGAAAGTACAGTCAACACAAAAACCGACTATTGTGTCTTCAACCCTTACTTGGGAGAAGGTTACTACACTTGACCTTGGCTTGGATGCCCGTTTCTTCAATGACGCTTTGGGAGTAACGTTTGATTGGTATAACCGTACTACCAGTGATATTTTGACTACTGCCAACCTACCTGCCACATTGGGTGCTGACGCTCCATATGAAAATATGGGTACTATCCAGACCAAAGGATGGGAACTTGCCATTGACTATCGCCATACCTTCAAGAATGGTCTGCACTTTGGCGTGACGGCTTCTGTTGCCGATGACAAGACTGAAGTAACCAAGTGGACGTATAATACAAAGATTCCTTCTTATGGAGCTACCGGCTGGTGGGATAAGAGTGCTTATAAAGAAGGTATGGTTTTGGGAGATATCTGGGGCTTGCAGTTCGACCGTTTCTTGACGGAAGATGACTTTAATGCTGACGGTTCTTTGAAAGCCGGTTTGCCCGACCAGACTAAAGTATTCCCTGCCGGTTATCAATTTGCTCCCGGTGATGTGCTTTATAAAGACCTCGACAACAACGGTGAAATCGTAAAACAGACCAATACAAATGACAAGGGTGACCTTAGTGTTATAGGTAACGCCCTGCCGCGTTTACAGTTTGGTTTGAATCTGGATGCTGCTTGGAAAGGCTTTGATATAAGCATGTTCTTCCAGGGGGTAGCCAAAAGAAAACTTTGGGCGGCAGGTAACCAGGTATTACCAGGCTTTACTACCGGTGAACCCTTCTACAAAGGTGCTGAGGATTATTGGACTCCCGAAAACACAGATGCTTTCTATCCCCGTCCGATGGATTACAAGCAGTCTGCTTCGGGTAACTATAGCGTGAATGACCGCTATTTGCTGAATATGGCTTATCTGCGTCTGAAGACGTTTACTGTAGGATATTCTCTTCCTAAGGTTTGGTTGAGTAAATTCAAAGTGCAAGGTTTGCGTGTTTATTTCACTGGTGAAAACCTTTTCACCATCGACGGTGTGAAACCTGCTATCGATCCGGAAATAGGAATACGTACGGCCAGTGGTAAGAGTGACCAGCGTAACTTTGGCCGTAGCTATCCATACCAGAAGACAGTGTCGTTCGGTATTCAGCTTAGTTTATAATCTAATAGTAATTGCAGTTATGAAAAAGAAAAATTTATTATACATCGTTTGTGCGTTGGCAATGGGCTCGCTCTGCGGTTGCGACGATTTTTTGAATAAAGACCCGCAGGACAAGCAGACCAATGACACTTATTGGCAGACTGAAACTTCTTTGCGTACTTATGCGCAAGACTTCTATTCTTCCTACTTTACAGGATATGGTACCGACTATACTGTTTTTGCCGGTTATTTCTCTGGAGATGACTATACGGATGATTTTATCAATCTGAATAATGCAAATACAAACGGTTCAGGATATATTTATTTCTCCACTTCTGCCACTACGGACTGGAATAGCCAGACAGGAACTTGGTCGGGCAATTATAGTGTTATTTATAAAGCCAATGTCATGCTTGAGAAGATTCCCGGAATGAATATTTCGGACGAAGCCAAGAGACACTGGGAAGGTATTGCACGCTATTTCCGTGCAATGGCCTATAGTACGCTGGCAAAGTATTATGGCGGTGTTCCTTACTACGATAAGGTGACAGACCCGGCAGACCCGGCTCTTTATAAAGACCGTGATTCTTATTTGTATGTAGCGCAGAAGATACAAGAGGATTTTCAATATGCATTGGATAATGTACGTACGGATGATACGAAGCGCCAAGTCAACAAATATGTGGTTGGTGCGTATATGTCACGCGAAATGCTGTATCATGCCACATGGCTGAAGTATCACGGTACTACTGTAGGTCCTACTTCAGAGAAGGTGGCGGATGGTGATATTAAGAACTTGCTGCAAGGAGCCATTAATGGTGCAGAGGTAGTGATGAACTCTGGTATCTATTCAATAGGCAATACCTATAATGCTTTGTTTACTACGGACGATTTGGCTAACAATCCGGAAGTCATCTGGTATCGTGAATATACAAGCGGTTTGCAGTGTAATGCTTTGATGTCCTACAATGGTCCGGAAGATCAGACTCAGGGTGGTGTGACGCAAGATGTAATCAACACTTATCTTTGTAGTGACGGTTTGCCGATAGGTCAGTCTCCGCTGTATCAAGGTAAGGAAGACCCGAGTATTCAGAAGTCATTTCAAGACCGTGACCCGCGTTTGTATCAAACAGTTGCCGACAGTCTTCGTATCATGAGCGCCATGGGGACAAATTATACCGAAGGTACATCACCAACGGGATATCCTACCAAAAAGTTCTTGAACGACGAGTGGTGGGTGGCTGGTCTGGATTATTGTACCGGTAGATTAAGTCCGGCTGATGCGCCGTGCATCCGCTATGCGGAAGTATTGCTGAACTATGTAGAGGCGCGTTATGAGATTGCCCAAGTGGGTGGTAACGCTTTCACTCAGAGTGACCTTGACAAGTCTATCAATGAACTCCGTGACCGTCAGCTGACGAAGTGGGGAGATACTGAAGCCAAGACAATGCCGAAAGTTCAACTGAATGGCGGCAACTTGAGTGTGAATGGAGTTGTTATCAATGACCCTGCCCGTGACCCTGATGTCAATCCGGTTTTGTGGGAAATCCGTCGTGAGCGTCGTATTGAGTTGATTATGGAAGGCCGTCGTGGTGAAGACCTCCGTCGTTGGGCCAAGTTTGAATACTTAAACTCAGAAGATGCAAATGGTTATCCTGCCATGTCTTTCCTGGGTGCTTATGTCAATATGGCCGATTATCCGGAAATATCTTCAAAAGATGATTCCGGCAAGAGAGTGCTCTATCTGTTCGACCCGGAGAATCCGGGTAATGAGGATACTGAAAAAGGGTATATTTATTATCTTCGTGAAAAGGAACTTCGTATATTCAAGGCTGGTGAATTGAATTCGGAACGCTACTATTTGCGTGCCATACCGGCTGCACAGTTGACTATTTATGAGAATAAAGGTCAGGTATTGACTCAGAATCCAGGTTGGTGACAAAGTTATTTTAATTGTTGAATAAACGAGGGTGTGTCTTCATTTGAGGTACACCCTTTTGTTCTAATTATAAAAAAATAGTCAGAAATGCGATTAAAAAGGATCCTTTTATTTGGGGGCGTTTGTCTTTTCGTTTTATCCATACAAGCGCAGTCACTTTCCTCATCTTTACATCCTAAGCGTGAATTTAGGGCAGCATGGATACAAACAGTACATGGGCATTTTCGTGATATGCCTACGAGGCAGTTGCAGGATACTTTGCTTGTTATGTTGGATTCTCTGCGGCAGGTTGGCATGAATGCTGTTATTTTTCAGGTTCGCCCGGAAGCGGATACATTTTATTCTTCGGAGTTAGAGCCATGGAGCCGTTTCCTCACTGGGGAGCAAGGGAAAAAGCCGGAACCGGAATGGGATCCTATGCGCTTTATGATCGAGGAATGTCATCGGAGGGCTATGGAGTTTCATGCCTGGATTAATCCTTATCGGGTAAAGAATAAGTTGGATGATGAATTGGCATCTACACACATCTATAATCGGCATCCAGAGTGGTTTGTTGTTTACGGTGACCAACTTTTTTTTGATCCAGCGTTGCCTGAAAGTCGCGAGCATATATGTAGGGTTGTGGGTGATATTGTGAGGCGTTATGATATAGATGCTATCCACATGGATGATTATTTTTATCCTTATCCGATTAAGGGACAAGATTTCCCAGATAATGAGAGCTTTATTCGTTATGGTGAGAATTTTACCGATAAAGGAGATTGGAGGCGTAATAATGTAAATTTGCTGATTGAAAAAGTACATAAAACTATACGGGAGATTAAACCGTGGGTGAAGTTTGGTATCTCTCCGTTTGCCATTTATCGGAATGCTACTACTGATCCACTCGGTAGTAGGACGGGTAGTCTTCAAAACTATGATGATTTGTATGCTGATGTGCTTTTATGGCTTCGTGAGGGTTGGGTGGATTATAATATTCCTCAGCTTTACTGGGAAATAGGGCATCCGCGGGCAGATTATAAAGAACTCGTAGAATGGTGGGCGAGACATGCAGAAGAGCGTCCTTTGTTCATAGGGCAATCGGTGGAAAATTCAGTACGAAATGTTGACCCCAATAATCCGGCCTTTAGTCAGCTGGGGTGTAAGATGATGTTACAGCGTTCTTTTCCCGAGATAGGAGGTAGTTGTCAATGGTCGGCTTTTACTTTACTGGCAGATACAGCTGGGTATCGTGAACGTTTGAAACGGGAGTATCATAAGTATCCTGCATTGCCACCCGTGTTTACTTTTATAGATAACCAAGCACCGGGAAAAGTGCGCAAACTCACAGCTTTGTGGGTGAACGGTGAATATATGCTTCAGTGGCATGAGCCGAAGTATAAGAGTGAAATGGATCGCGCTGTGCAATATGTGGTTTATCGTTTTACTTCCAATGAAAAAATAGATCTTGATGATCCTTTAAATATTGTATCCATCGTATGCGACAACTTTTATAGATTGCCTTATAAAGATGGGGAAACGGAATATCGTTATGTAGTGACAGCTCTTGACCGTTTACATAATGAATCCGCTCCCATGATGAGCCTTGTGAAATTATAGACGGAGATTGCTCAAGTAGTGAGAAATTTTTGAGGGTACTGAAAATATGAATAATTTATACTTTCAGTACCCTCAAATAATTTTATGTGGTAATCCTCGAACTTACAGTGCCTTTTCCTTAATCAGGTATTCTGCAATCTGCACGGCATTCAGTGCAGCGCCTTTCTTAATCTGGTCGCCCACAATCCAGAACGTCAATCCGTTTTCGTTGCTGAGGTCCTTACGGATACGACCTACGTAAACCGGGTCTTTGCCCGCGAGGAACAACGGCATGGGGTATTCCTTTTCTGCCGGGTTGTCCATCAACACTAGTCCGTCGCCTTTGGCAAATGCTTCACGGGCTTCTTCGATGGAGATAGGACGCTCGGTCTCTACCCAGATACTTTCGGAGTGGGAGCGGAGAGCGGGAACACGTACGCAGGTAGCGCTGACTTTTACATCAGAGTGCATAATCTTGCGGGTCTCGTTGAACATCTTCATCTCCTCTTTGGTATAACCGTTGTCGGTGAATATGTCGATTTGCGGAATGAGGTTGAATGCCAGCTGGTAAGCGAATTTCTCAACGGTTACGGGTTCGCCTGCCAATACCTGGCGGTACTGCTCGTACAACTCATCCATGGCAGCGGCGCCCGCACCACTGGCAGCCTGATAGGTAGAAACGTGTACGGTCTTTATATGGGAAAGCTGTTCGATGGCTTTCAGTGCCACTACCATTTGGATAGTCGTACAGTTAGGGTTGGCAATGATACCGAGAGGACGTTCTTTGGCGTCGGCGGCATTCACTTCGGGCACTACCAAAGGTACATTGTCGTTCATACGGTAAGCGCTGGAATTGTCAATCATCACTGCTCCGTACTTGGTAATGGTTTCGGCAAATTCTTTGGAGGTGCCTGCGCCTGCGGAAGTGAAAGCGATATCAACCCCTTTAAAGTCATCATTGTGTTGCAAGAGTTTCACCTCGATCTGTTTACCGCGGAAGGTATATTTGGTTCCGGCACTGCGTTTAGAACCGAACAATACTAACTCGTCCAACGGGAAATTTCTTTCATCGAGCACTCGCAGGAACTCTTGTCCCACGGCTCCGCTTGCTCCAACAATAGCTACTTTCATTTTTCTTTTGTTTTAAATTAAGTTTATAAAAAAGTGAAATACTATCTCTAAAAAGATAGAATTGGTCGCAAATTTATAACAAAATGCTGTATAACACCGCATAAAGTGAAAAGTTTTTCGTTATTTTGCATTCAAAACCTAAAACTTATAGCCTATGGATTGGTTTGACTTCAGCTTGAAACTTCCCATCACCGACCCTACATGGATATTCCTCCTTGTACTCCTCATTATATTGTTTGCTCCCATATTGTTGAATAAGCTTCGTATTCCGCACATTATCGGAATGATACTGGCGGGGCTTGTCATTGGGGAGCATGGTTTCAATATCTTGGTGCGTGATAGCAGTTTTGAGCTTTTCGGCAAAGTAGGCTTGTATTACATTATGTTCCTTGCCGGTCTGGAAATGAATATGGGAGACTTCAAACAGAACCGGGGCAAAGCGCTTGTTCTGGGGCTCTTGGCTTTTATTGTGCCCATAGGCATAGGCTTGGTAACGAATATAGCTTTGTTGAAGTACGGGGTACTGACCTCTGTCCTACTGGCAAGTATGTATGCATCGCATACACTGGTGGCCTATCCCATCGTGATTCGTTACGGTGTGTCGCGGCATCGCAGTGTGAGTATTGCAGTGGGGGGGACGGCGGTTACGGATACACTCACTTTGCTGGTCCTGGCCGTTGTGGGTGGTATGTTCAAGGGGGAGTCGGACGGCTTCTTCTGGGTATGGCTTGTCATAAAGGTTATCTTCCTGGGTATTTTGATTGTATATCTGTTTCCACGCATAGGCCGTTGGTTCTTCCGGAGGTACGATGACAACGTGATGCAGTTCATATTTGTGCTTGCCATGGTTTTCCTCGGAGCCGGATTGATGGAGTTTGTGGGGATGGAAGGTATCCTGGGTGCTTTCCTTGCAGGTTTGGTTTTGAACCGGCTGATTCCGCATGTCTCTCCGTTGATGAACCATCTGGAGTTTGTGGGCAACGCCTTGTTTATTCCCTATTTCCTGATAGGTGTGGGTATGCTGATTGATGTGCACGTGATTTTCGGTCATGGCGATGCTCTGAAAGTAGCGGCTGTAATGATTGTGGTGGCATTGGCAGGTAAATGGATTGCCTGCTGGCTGACGCAGAAAATATATAAGATGGGAGGGATTGAACGGGAGCTGATGTACGGATTGAGCAATGCACAAGCAGCGGCAACGCTGGCGGCTGTGTTGGTGGGATACAACATCATTCTGCCCAATGAGGAACGCTTGCTGAACGATGATGTTTTGAATGGTACTGTCCTGCTGATTCTTGTAACTTGCATTGTGAGCTCGTTCATTACGGAGCGTGCCGCACGGAAGATTGCCATGGAGGAGGCGCATCTGGAAGAAAACCGCTCCGTGGAAGCGGAGAAGATATTGATTCCGATAGCCAACCCCGATACGATTGAAGACTTGATAAATCTTTCTTTGGTGATACGCGACCCGAAGCAACGGGATAATCTGTTGGCACTGAATGTCATCAACGATGATAGTAGCTCTGAAAGTGCCGAACTACGCGGGAAACGCTATCTGGAAAAGGCTGCCATGATAACGGCCTCGGCAGATGTGCCGTTGAGGCAAATCACGCGTTACGACTTGAATATCGCTTCGGGCATTATCCATACAGCAAAAGAATATGCGGCAACGGATGTCATTATAGGTCTGCACCGTAAAGTCAATATTGTGGATTCATTCTTCGGTATGCTGACGGAGAATCTGCTGAAGGGCTTGCATCGCGAGGTGATGGTTTCCAAGTTCCTGATGCCCATTAACACAATTAGGCGGGTGATTGTGGCGGTACCTCCGAAAGCCGAGTATGAGGCGGGATTCCTGAAGTGGGTGGAACATTTCTGCCGGTTGGGGAGTACTTTGGGCTGTCGGGTGCATTTTTATGCCAATGAAGAGACTACCGCCCATCTTCAAGGGCTGGTGAAAGCCAAATATGGACAGACATTGACAGACTTTTCCCGCCTGGACGACTGGGGAGACCTGCTGATACTGACCGGACAAGTGAATTTCGACCATCTGCTGGTCATCATCAGCGCCCGCCGCGGCTCCATCTCCTATGACAGCTCCTTCGAGAAGCTACCGGCACAAATCAGCAAGTACTTTGCAAATAACAGCCTGATAGTACTCTATCCCGACCAACTGGGCGAGCCGCAGGATGCGGTATCCTTCTCCAACCCGCGTGGCAACAACGAGTCGCAGCACTACGAGAAGGTAGGCAAATGGTTCTATAAATGGTTCAAGAAGAATTGACGATTGACAATTGATAATTGACAAAAATCTGTGTAAATCCGTGTAATCTGTGGTGAAAATGGAAGATTGGCAACAACGAACGCAACTTTTATTAGGAGATGAAAAAATGGAACGCCTGCGCCGGGCACATGTACTTGTCGTAGGACTGGGTGGTGTAGGTGCTTATGCGGCCGAGATGATATGCCGTGCCGGAGTGGGGCGGATGACGATTGTCGATGCCGATACCGTGCAGCCTACGAATATAAACCGTCAGTTGCCGGCTCTGCATTCTACCCTGGGGCAAAAGAAGGCGGAGATATTGGCATCACGTTTCAGGGACATTAATCCGGCTCTGGAACTGAGAGTGTTGCCCGTATTCTTGAAAGATGAGAACATACCGGAACTGCTGGATGATGCGGCTTATGACTTTGTGGTGGATGCCATCGATACGCTTGCTCCAAAATGCCACTTGATAGCGGAAAGCATGAAGCGGCATATCAAGATAGTGTCCAGCATGGGGGCAGGAGCAAAGAGTGACATTTCGCAAGTGCGCTTTGCCGATATCTGGGATACCTATCATTGCGGGTTGAGCAAGGCTGTGCGTAAGCGTCTGCAAAAAATGGGCATAAAGCGGAAACTTCCAGTTGTTTTCAGCACCGAACAGGCTGATCCGAATGCCGTTTTGCTGACGGACGACGAGATGAACAAGAAGTCCACCTGTGGAACAGTGAGCTACATGCCCGCAGTTTTTGGCTGCTATTTGGCCGAATATGTAATTAAAAGACTATAGTAATAGCACTTGAAAGAAAACTATCAAATAGTAAATAGTAAATTGTCAAATTGTAAATAGCCTAGTGATTCATTTAGAGAATATAACGAAGAGTTTCGGTAACCTGCAAGTGTTGCGGGGTATTGACCTGGAGATAGAGAAAGGGGAGATTGTCAGCATTGTAGGCCCCAGTGGAGCGGGTAAAACTACCTTGCTGCAAATCATGGGTACGTTGGATATGCCGGATGGCGGTTCGGTGGTTATTGACGGTACACAAGTCAACCGTATGAGGGAGAAGGAACTTTCCGCATTCCGCAACCGCCATATCGGCTTTGTGTTCCAGTTCCATCAACTGCTGCCGGAGTTTACGGCTTTGGAGAATGTAATGATACCAGCCTTCATTGCCGGAAGAGGACAGCAGGAAGCCAAGGAGGCGGCTACGGAAATTCTTGAATTCATGGGGCTTGCCGAACGGGCCTCCCACAAGCCGAATGAGTTGTCGGGAGGTGAGAAGCAGCGTGTGGCGGTGGCCCGTGCTCTCATCAATCATCCAGCAGTGGTGCTGGCAGATGAACCTTCCGGCAGCTTGGATACCCATAATAAGGAAGAACTGCACCAGCTCTTTTTTGATTTACGTAACCGTTTCGGACAAACGTTTGTTATCGTAACCCATGATGAAGGACTGGCGCAGCTCACCGACCGGACGATACATCTGATTGACGGGGAAATCAATAAAATGGTCTGAGCCTATTTCCCCGTGCCCATTACTCCCGAGTCATTGTCACTGTTGTTTACCTTCCGCTGTGCTGTCTTGAAACTGCGGCCGAACGAGAAGTTGTAGGAAAAGTTCACCAGGAACATGCGGGAGCTTTCTTTTATATAATTATTTGTCTTGTAGGATGCGAATTTATTCCAGTTTTCGCTTTGTACTTTATAGTTGTCGGTGAAAGGATTGAATGCACCGACTCCTACCCGAAGATTCTTATGCTTGTAATATACAGCTAACATCTGGATGTTTTCTCCTCCCGAGAGGGTTTCTCCCCAGAAATTGTTCCAATTGGTGTTTATCTGCCAGAACAGAGAGAACTGTTTGTAGTTTAATGAGGCTTCTGCCTCACAAAACCAGTTGGTGTAGGTATGCGAGTAGTGATTGCCATGGCTCATGTAATGGTTGACACCGCCCGTAAAAGAAAATTGCAGAATGTCGCGGATGGGTCCTACGCGGAGCATGGCACGCCCGGAGAGTTTCTGCCAATCCTTCTGATTGTCCCAAGTCTGCACTATTTTGTTGCCTTCTTGAATCTTCTCGTCCATAATGGCATTGGGACGATAGTCATAGGCTCCCCATAGATTGGTATAAAAGATGCCTTTTTTCCATTCGTAAGTCAGTTCCGTATGATAGCACATATATGATTTCAGATGCGGGTTGCCACGACGTATCTGGAATGAGTCCACTGCTTGCTCCACATCGCTGAGGTCGCCCAATGAAGGAGAAGCGTTATAGATGTTTCCCTTCCAGCGGAGGTAGGAGTTGTCTGACATGGCATAGTGCAGAACGATACTCGGGTTGAAACTGTAGTTCTCGGTAGATTTGTCCTTGCCGCTCTGATTATAGTAGAAACGAGTCATGGCCACTCCCAGCCGGTAGTTTAGTTTGTCTATCTTTCCACGGTATTCTCCGAATATGTATGTGTTCTCTTGGTGCATATTGGTTTCATAATAATGCCCGTTTCTGTATTCATTGTTAGAGTAGGACTGTGTATGGCTCAGACCGAAGCTCAATGCGTTCCCCTTGGAATATTGCTTCTCATAAATGGCCTCGGCAATCAGGGAGTATTTGTTGCCTCGGATATTGTTGTCAATATCGGTCAATATGTTCCCCGGGGTGCTTTCTTGGTAGAGCCGCTGCGATTTTTCCCGATTATAGGTGCCTACTACATTGAATACCAGGGTTTGCTTGTTTTTCAGATTCTGTTGGTAGTACAAATCCAGTGAGGGACGTGTCCAGCTCTGGTCGGTACGGTCGGTCATGTCTACCACGTCCGTTTCATCATTGGCATTATAGAGAGTTCCTTTATAATCCCAGTGTGGCTGATTGTTTCCTCGAAGGCGGAAGGTGGCGCTGAAAAGGGAATTCTCAGAAGCCTGCAAACTATAATTTACGTTTAGGTTGTGCTGGCACATGGTTGCCTTGCTGGGCTCTCCTTTCTCCAGGCGTCTGAGTGTAGTGCCGTCTGCCAGGTGGAATTCTTCTTCATTGTCGCGGTACATGCCGTTAAAATCCCGCGGTCCCATGTAGTAGGAGAAGCCGAATTCTGATTTTTTATGGTTTACTTTGCCGTACAGATTATAGTTTCCCCACATCGTGTTCAATCCTTGGGAAATGTCGGCACCGAAGTTTCCGCCCGTTTCGGGACGGCGCACTATGTAGTCCAAAACGACTTCGGCATTACCGTAGCGCAGTCCCGGATTGTCATGGTACTCTATACGTATAATGTCGGCAGGGCGAATGGCTTTTATCTCGTCTATTTCGGCTTTGACTCCATTGATGCGTAATTGCAGTTCTCCACCGCCGGACAATCCAATCTCATTGTTCATGGGGTTGACCAGAATACGTGGCAGCATCAGTTCCTGCAACAGATTCACTCCGTTTGTGGAAGTTTTCATTTGTCTTTCGGATGGGAAAACCAGTTTACGGTCGGCACGGCTGATTTGGCTGGAGCCGGTGATAGTCACTCCTTCCAGTGCGATAGAAGCACTGTCTAATACGATTGGTCCAAGGTCGGTATGGCGCTTTACTCCATTGAGGGTGATGTATCCGGTATTATACCCGATGCTGGAAAGAACAAGTCTGTAATCTCCGGCAGCCGTGTTCTTGAAGATGAATTCTCCTTCTGGACTTGTGGTCACACCGGCGACAAAAGTAGAGTCGATGGTCTGTAATACCACATTGACATACTCTATACTCTTGTCGGAAGCATCGCGGACGGTTCCTTTTATTTCTATTTTTTGAGCAAAAGCATTCTGTGCCATACTGCCCAGCAGCATGGTTATAATCATTAATTTTTTCATATTGATACGATGGTTCTAATCCTTATTGCAGTAGGCCTTCCTGTTTTTAGGGTGTTTCTGCTTGTTAGACGAAATGACTGGTGAAAAGGTTGCATCAGACATTGAAAAATGTTGCATGATGCTGTTATTCAAAGCAAACGTAGTGACTGATTTTCTCCAAATCGGTATCGGAGAATTCCTCGTAAAGTGCAAAAGGTTTCAGACTATGAAGGTCGCCTTTCTTCTTCCGGTATTCTACAAAGGCCTTTGCCTGGTAGAAGTTGATGTAAGGATGGTTACGCAGCCTCTCTATGCTACTACGGTTCAGGTTGATGAGGTGGATGGCCCGGGTGTCGATGGAAAACCAGGACTGCAATTGGGTGGTGTCCAAATGGATTTCTTGTAATTGCGTGATGTTGTAGAATCCTCCCAAGCGTTGCCGATAACCGATGATTAGACGGGCAATGCCACTACCGATGCCTGGTATTTTCTTCAGTTCTGTGGTGTCGGCGCGGTTTAGGTCGACAAGGGTCCCAGACGGATATTTTTCCGGTGCAATTCGGAAAGTAACGGCGCTGTCATTGCTTGCAGGAGAGCTGTACAACTGGACGGTTCTTGTTTCTGTGTCTTTCGGAGTGATGTGGATATAGGGTAAGAGTGTCTGATATTGTTTTTCTGTCATTCCATATATTTTCCGGAAATCTTCTGCTTTATGGAACTTCCCTCCTTTACTACGGTAGCGGAGTATGTTCCGCGCCATCCATCCGGGCAGTCCCAGTCGGCAAAAAATGACGGAGTCGGCGGTATTGGGATTGAAACGGGCCAAGGAGACGGTTGTCGGTTGTTTTTGGGAGGAAGGTTTAAGTCTGTTGTCCCATTTTTGTTCCTTTTCTTGTATGGATGCGATGAACGATTCGTATTCTGCCATGGCAGTGGCCTGCCGCCGGATTGCTTCATCGGAAAGGGGGCGGTTCTCTCTTTGGTATATATAAATATACCCGGAGAGAAAGACGAGAATAATGCCGGTAATCAAAACCAGTATTCCGCGCCTTTCTCCCCGGGAGAAATAAAGGAATTCTTTAAAGGGGTTCTGCATGATGACCTATTTCAGAAAACCCAGTTCATTGATAAAAATCAGTGCAATTCCTATCGGAGCAATATATTTCAGGATGAATATCAATAGCTTGTAGACGGATACTTTCAGAGTGCCATTGTTGCTGACTTCTTCCCATACGATTTTCTTGTCCAGATACCAGCCTATGAAGATGGAAATGAAGAAACCGCCTAACGGTAGCATTAGCTTGGCCGTTACAAAGTCGAACAAATCGAATAGGTTTAATCCGAATGCGGTATAGCTCTTGCCGATACCGAGAGACAGTGAGCAGAATACTCCTACGAAAATACAGCCTGCTGTCACGTATCTGGCTGCCTTGCTGCGTGAGAACTTGAACTCTTCATGTAGATAGGCGGTTACCACTTCGTGCAGGGAAATGGTGGAAGTAAGTGCTGCCAATGCCAGTAGGATATAGAACATCAGAGACAGCAGTACCGCCAGCCAGGGAATATTGCCGAACGCTTGCTGAAAGACATTAGGTAAGGTGATGAATAGCAGACTAGGACCCGCATCCGGTTTGATGCCTACAGAGAAGGCGGCAGGGAAGATGATGAATCCTGCCAAAATGGCTACCATGGTGTCGATAGCCGCCACGTTGAGTGCCGTTTTGGGCAGGTTCGTATCATTGCGGAAGTAAGAAGCGTATGTACAGAGACATCCCATCCCCAAGCTCAAGGAGAAAAATGCCTGGCCCATGGCTCCAAGGAACACATTGCCGTCCACTTTGCTGAAGTCCGGTTTCAACAGGAATTCAATGCCTGCTCCTGCTCCGGGCAGGGATATGGAGCAGATGGCAAGGATTATCAATAGGACAAATAGCATCGGCATCATGATTTTGGCTGATTTTTCAATACCTTTTTCCACTCCTTTGACAATGATGAGATGGGTGGCCAGCAGGAACAGCACCAGCCAGATGACCGGACGCCAGGGGTTGCTGACAAAGCTGTTGAAGGATGCGATGAAATCGGCTGCCGACTTCCCGGCAAAACTGTTGGTAGCCGCTTCGCCGATAAACTCAAGCGTCCATCCTGCCACAACGGAGTAATATCCCAGAATAAGGAATCCGGCCAGTACGCCCATACGTCCTACCCAGCGCCAATGCGTGCCGGGTGCCAATTTCTGATAAGCCCTTGCCGTATTGGCACGCGAGCGCCTGCCGATGAGGAATTCTGCAATCATGATGGGGATGCCGAGAATGAGCACGCAAACCAGGTATACAAGGATAAATGCCGCACCTCCGTGATTCCCGGTCTCAAACGGGAAACGCCAGATATTGCCTAAACCGACTGCGGAGCCTGCCGAGGCAAGTATGACGCCTAATTTGCTTCCGAAGTTGGCTCTGTCACTTTTTGTCATAAAACGTAGATTTTTCTTTCAATTCGTTATTAATACCAGCTAAAACATGCAAATATAGAAAATGTTCTGTACTTTTGCGCACAGTTCGTTGATAATTTGGTATATGCTATATTATATTAAGAAATATCCGGTGTCGCTTTTTATTATTCTGACGGTGATTTATCTTTCATTCTTTAAACCGCCTTCTACAGAAATAAGCAAGATTCCCAATATAGACAAGGTGGTGCATATCTGTATGTATTTCGGCATGTCAGGAATGCTGTGGCTGGAGTTTCTTCGCGCTCACCGGAGAGACAACGCCCCTTTATGGCATGCATGGGCAGGGGCGTTTGTCTGTCCCGTTTTGTTCAGCGGAATGGTGGAGTTGCTGCAAGAATACTGCACGACATACCGTGGCGGAGACTGGCTGGATTTTGCGGCCAATACCACGGGAGCGGTGCTTGCATCAATGGTCGGCTATTTTATTTTAAGGCCAAGGATGAAATAGGATTATAAGTATTCAACTGTGGAACTTAGCTTGATGCCGTTCGACCCTTTTATCAGAATAGTTTTCCCACAAGGTTTCTCCCTTTGCAGCTCTGCGATGAGTGCGGTCACATCGGGATAACTCTGATAAGGGTGGCGTGTGGCGGCAAACAATTCCCCTACAAGAACTACATCCTTGAATCCGCATTCTTCCAGATAGTCTGCAATCTTCTGGTGCTCGTCGGCACTGTCTTTACCCAACTCCCGCATATCTCCCAATATCAGCATTTTGTTTTCGGCCTGCATGTTCCGGAAGTTGCTGATGGAAGCCATCATGCTTGTGGGATTGGCATTATAGGCATCGATAATCAGTGTGTTGTCCGCTGTTTTTTTCAGTTGTGAACGGTTGTTTTGCGGGGTATATCCGGCCAGTGCCTTGTCTATTTTCTCCGGTTCCACACCAAAAAAATGTCCGATGGTGACAGCTGCCAGAGCATTGGGGAAGTTATATTCACCGATAAGCCGGGTTTGTACTTCGTGATATTTGCTTTCGTTGTCCGTTTTCCACTCGAAGGTGAGGTAAGGAGAATTGCCGGTGACGTGTCCGTTGATGTACAGCCCGTCCTCACTGCCGTAGGCAATCTGGTGGAGTCCGTAGGCTATCTTTTTCAAGTAGGGGTTGTCGTTATGGATAAAGATGGTAGCTTCTTTCCGCGTCCGCAGATAGTCGTACATCTCTCCTTTGGTCTTGATGATTCCTTCAAAAGAGCCGAATCCCTCCAGATGGGCTTTTCCTACGTTGGTAATGATCCCGTAGTCAGGTTCGGCTATCTCTACCAGCTCCTTGATGTCTCCCGGGTGGCTGGCACCCATTTCCACCACGGCAAGGTCGTGTTCAGGGCGCAGGCGAAGCAAGGTGAGGGGAACACCGATGTGATTGTTCAAATTTCCCAAGGTATAGAGCACGTTGTGAGTTTGCGAAAGTACGGTGGACATCAGTTCCTTGGTAGTAGTCTTTCCGTTTGTACCCGTAATGCCGATGATGGGTGTACGCATCTGCCGACGGTGGTAATTGGCAAGTTGTTGCAAGGTCTTCAAGCTGTTTTCCACCACGATGTATCGTGTATCGCCTGCGGGGGCATAGGCTTCTTCATCTACTATGGCATAAGCACTTCCGCTTTCCAGCGCTCGGGCGGCAAAGGCATTTCCGTTGAACGACTCGCCTTTCAGCGCAATGAATAAAGAGCCTTGGGGGCAGTTACGGCTGTCAGTAGTGACACTGGTGCATGTTAGGAATATCTGATGTATAGCTGTTATATCCATGACTTTATAATTAAATCAATCTGTGTGAATCTGTGTAATCTGTGGTAAACCATCGTGCAAAGATATAGTTTTAATCCTCTCCCTTCCCGGGTACAAGCAAAAAACTTATCAGTTTTATGAGTTTATGTATTTTGAAACCACTTTTTTGTTTACATTTGCAGGTACTATATAGAACAGACTGCCTATGGAAATTACAACTGCCCGATATATAAATGTCAACGGTTCGCTGCTCGACCTCTCTCAACCCCGTGTCATGGGCATACTGAACGTTACTCCCGATTCCTTTTATGCCGGTAGCCGCACACAGACAGAGGTAGAAATAGCACGCCGGGTGAAACAGATAGTTTCGGAGGGAGCGGCCATTATTGACATAGGCGCTTACTCTTCCCGTCCCAATGCCGACAATGTCTCTGCCAGGGAAGAGATGGAACGGTTGCGTATGGGCCTGAAAATACTTTTTGAGATACAGCCGGATGCTGTGGTGTCGGTAGACACTTTTAGGGCGGATGTGGCAAGAATGTGTGTGGAAGAGTATGGTGTTGCCATCATCAATGATATTGCGGCCGGTGAGATGGATGCGAATATGTTCCATACCGTTGCGGCATTGAACGTACCTTATATTATGATGCACATGCAAGGCACTCCGCAAAGTATGCAGCAGCATCCTCATTACGACAATCTTCTGAAAGAGGTTTTCTTGTATTTTGCGCGCAAGGTGCAGCAATTACGTGACTTAGGTGTAAAAGACATCATTCTGGACCCCGGTTTCGGCTTTGGAAAGACAATGGAGCATAACTATGAATTGCTGTCCCATCTGGAAGAGTTCCGTATTTTTGAGTTGCCTTTGCTGGTAGGCGTTTCACGTAAATCGATGATATACCGCTTGTTGGACATTACTCCTCAGGAGGCGCTGAATGGTACTACGGTGCTCGATACCATCTGTTTGCTGAAAGGTGCTGACATCCTCCGCGTACACGACGTGAAAGAAGCCGTGGAAACCGTACGGATTGTGCAAGCCATGCGAAATAATTCCTAATCCCTAACCCCTAATCATTCAATATCGTGTTTTTTGAATTTGGAATAAAAGATTTTATAGATATTCTGTTAGTGGCTTTCTTGCTGTACTATACGTATAAGCTGATGAAAGCCTCCGGCTCTATCAATGTGTTTACGGGTATCCTGGTGTTTATCCTGATATGGCTGGTGGTGTCGCAGGTGCTGGAGATGAAATTGCTCGGCTCCATCTTCGACAAGCTGGTCAGTGTGGGCGTGCTGGCGCTTATCATTTTGTTTCAGGACGAGATACGGCGCTTCTTGCTGACACTCGGCTCGCATCAGCATGCCAGTGCGCTGGTACGCTTCTTCACCGGCAATAAGAAAGAGAAGTTGGAACATGACGACATCATGCCGGTGGTAATGGCATGTATCAGCATGGGGAAGCAGAAGGTTGGTGCCTTGATTGTCATTGAACATAATTTGCCTTTGGATGATGTGGTGCGTACGGGAGAAATTATCAATGCCGATATAAACCAGCGTCTGATTGAGAATATTTTCTTTAAGAACAGTCCGTTGCACGATGGAGCGATGGTTATCAGTAAGAAACGTATCAAAGCGGCGGGATGTATCCTGCCTGTTTCCCATAATCTGGACATTCCTAAGGAACTGGGGCTGAGGCATCGTGCTGCCATGGGAATTTCCCAGGTGTCTGATGCGCATGCTATCATTGTATCGGAGGAGACCGGAGGTATTTCAGTGGCTTATAAAGGACAATTCTATCTGCGCCTAAATGCTGAGGAATTGGAAAGTTTGTTAACAAAGGAAAGCTGAGGTGTGACAAAATCCCCTATTTTTACGTCATATAACTATGATATAAAATAAAAACAATATCTTATAACTAATAACTGAAAAGGATGGATAGACGAAATTTCTTACGGACGGGAAGTCTGGCGATGTTAGGCTCGCTGGCAGTACCCTCGTTGGCTATGCCTGCGTCAGTACGCGGAGCTTTGGGAGGAGCAGATAATCAGTCTGCCGTAGCTTCGGCAATGGCTCACTTTGGCGTGACGGAAGCTGACTTGAAGAAAGTGATGGCTGCCGCTCTGGAAAAAGGCGGAGATTATGCCGACCTCTATTTTGAGCACACGTTTAATAATAGTGTGGTTCTGATGGACGGTAAAGTAAACAATTGTGGAGCCAACATTGACTTCGGTATGGGCGTGCGCGTATTAGCAGGCGACCAGACTGGCTATGCCTATGTAGAAGGCGTGACCGTAGAAGAAATGCTGCGTGCTGCCCGTACGGCTGCCCGTATAGCTTCTTCGGGTAAGGCCGGAAAGCCTGTGGGGCTGACGGAGAAGACGATTGCCAAAAGCCGTTATGCCGTCACCGAACCTTGGGAAGACGTGAGCCTTAAGGCAAAGATTCCTTATCTGGAGAAACTGAACGAAAAGATTTTTTCTCTGGACAACCGGGTGCGCAAGGTCCAGGCGTCTCTTGTAGACAGTACTTCTCATGTCTTATTCTGTAACTCAGAGGGCGTGAGCTACTATGATTACCGCCCAATGGTCTCTTTCATGGCCGTGTGTATTATGGAAGAGAATGGAAAAATGGAGAACGGTTATGCCGGTCGTTCTTACCGCAAAGGGTTTGAATTCATGACGGACGATATTGTGGATACCCTTGCGCGTGAAGCTGTGGATAAGACCTCCATCTTGTTCAAGGCAGTGAAGCCCAAAGGCGGTGAAATGCCTGTCGTGATGGGAGCGGGTGGTTCGGGCATCTTGTTACACGAAGCCATAGGACATGCTTTTGAGGCTGACTTTAACCGTAAGCGTACTTCCATCTTCTGCGACTTGTTTGGCAAGAAGGTGTGCAACGAGCATATCAATGTGGTGGATGATGGTACCATTGCCTTCAACCGCGGAGCCGTGAACTTTGACGATGAGGGTGTGGAAGGCCAGAAGACCTATATTGTGAAAGAAGGTATCCTGACCAGCTATCTGCACGACCGCATCAGTGCCAAGCATTACGGGGTGGCTCCTACCGGAAACGGACGTCGCGATACTTTCCGTAATACTCCTATCCCCCGTATGCGTGCCACTTATATGGAAGCCGGCAATATGAAGGAAGCGGACATTATCTCCACCGTGAAGAAAGGTATCTATTGTGACCAGTTTACCAATGGCCAGGTGCAAATCGGTGCCGGAGACTTTACCTTCTTTGTGAAGTCGGGTTACTTGATTGAGGATGGCAAGCTGACGCAGCCCGTCAAGGATATAAATATCATCGGTAATGGTCCGAAAGCATTGGCTGACATCACGATGGTGGCAAATAACGATAAGATTGACAACGGTACTTGGACTTGTGGTAAAGACGGTCAGTCTTGTCCCGTTACCTGCGGTATGCCATCGGCACTAGTCAGCAAGCTGACTGTAGGAGGAGAAAGTTAATTATCAACTATCAATTAAAGACATGATTACAGACGACAATAAGAAATTGGCACAATGGGCAATGGAATATGCCTTGAAGAACGGTTGCCAGGCAGCCAAACTGGTGCTATATACAAATTCTAATTCTTCTTTTGAACTGCGTGACGGCAAAATGGACCGTTTGCAGCAGTCTACGGAGAATGGTTTGGGATTGAATCTTTATGTGGACGGACGTTTCGGCTCTTTTTCCACCAATCGGCTGGATAAGAAAGAATTGGAAACTCTTATCACGAATGGTATAGAGTCTACCCGCTATCTGGCGGTGGATGAGTCGCGTATGCTGGCCGACCCTGCACGCTACTATAAAGGAGGCAAGCCTGACTTGCAGCTTTTTGACAAGAAACTCTATGAAGTCAACCCGGATGATAAAGTGGCGATTGCACGTGCTGCTGCAGAGGAGGTATTGGGCAAGGATGAGCGTATCATTTCGGTTGATTCTTCTTATAGTGATGGCGAGGGTTCTTCCTATCGTTTGATAAGCAACGGATTTGAAGGCGAGTCGAAGAGTACCTGGTTCTCTGTCTCAGCCAGTGTATCCATTAAGGGAGAGGGCGAAGCTCGCCCTCAGGATTACTGGTACGACTCGGCTCTGTTCTATGATAAATTGACGAAGACGGGAATCGGTGCCAAGGCATTGGAACGCGTATTGCGCAAGCTGGGACAGAAGAAAGCAAAGTCGGGTAAATATACAATGGTGGTTGACCCTATGAATGTGGGAAACCTGCTCAGTCCGATGCTAAGTGCATTGTATGGCAGTGCTTTGCAACAAAAGAACTCCTTCCTGATGGATAAGCTGGATACGAAAGTGGCTTCCGACCTCTTCACGTTGCGTGACGAGCCGCATGCTATCGGTGCAAACGGTTCACGCTATTTCGATAATGAGGGTGTGGCTACCGAACCCCGCACTGTTTTTGACAAAGGCGTGCTGAAAACTTATTTCATCGATACCTACAATGGTAAGAAGATGGATATAGCTCCTACTATCAGTGCACCTTCACGTCTAATTCTGACACCGGGCGATAAGGACCTGAACGGATTGGTTGCAGATATTAAACAAGGCATCTTGGTTACGGGCTTCAATGGCGGTAACAGCAATAGCAGTACCGGTGACTTCTCTTATGGTATAGAGGGTTTCCTTATTGAAGACGGCAAGCTGACACAGCCCGTCAACGAAATGAATGTGACGGGTAACATGGTTACTTTATGGAATTCCTTGGTTGCTGTGGGCAATGACCCTCAACCGAACCGTTCATGGCAGATTCCTTCGCTGGTATTTGAGGGAGTCGACTTCAGCGGATTATAATGCTAGTTCAACATCAGGCTCATATATGGGCTTGATGTTGCAAATATTTTTTCGGTGAGTTCACCGATTGTAAGTGCCAAGTGGCTGCCCGGCAGACGCTTGGCACTATTCATATATTTACCATTGTTCAGGTAGTAGTAGCCGTTATTGGCACTGACCTGCTCATCGGTGAGATGAATGCTGAGTTCCAGTTCCGGATGGGCCGTAGCATAGAGTTGCAGCATGGTTTTGGCATTGATGATGCGTGCCATGCCCAAAAGTTGGCTTTCACCGGTAGCGGGAGGAGTGAGAACCCGGATGGACGGGAGATTCAGGCTTTGGCAGATATGTTGAAGCAGTAAAGTTTTTGTAGCGGGAGTATCCGACACGATTTCTCCAATGCGCCAGTTGGCTTTCCCTATCGGATAGGTAATGGCCAAAGCCGTGATTTCCTCCCCATTGCTCAATGTGCAAACGAAGCCCTGCCCCAGTTGTAAATCGGCAATGATAACCTGAAAATCCTCTTCCGTATGCTGAATGCAGCAAGGGCGCTCCCGCAATTTCCGGTCGAGATATTCATATCTTTTTTCAGTATATTCGGCAGACATTTCCAAAGTAAGGCCCGTATCGGCTGCCGGTGTGCCGGAAGCGATAAAAGTCTCTTCGGCATAGCGGAATACGGGTGCATAACCACTGCGGGCATAGTAGTCGAACAGCCACGGCTCTGCCGGTATCAAGGTGGATAAGGCGACATTATTGTGTAGCATCCGTGCAAAGGCTTGTGATAACAGCTCGTGCATTACGCCCCGGTTACGGTAATCAGGGTGTGTGCAGGCGCCGGATATATAGGCCGTATGAATATCTTCTCCTTCGAACGTCATAGGATAAGGCAACATCTGTAGGGCGGCAATCACTTCTTCGCCGCTTTGGATGGCAATATTGATATCATTGTTGTAGCGGAGCCGAAAATACAGTTCAGTAAATTCCTCGCTATCATTGAAACAGAGCTTCCATAAGTTCTTTACCTTTTCCCGTATCATCAATCCCTTATCCTTTTAATCCTTAATCTCTAATCCTTACTCTCACCATTTGATAGCTTCCACCGGTTCATCTTTCAGGCATGCCACGTATTTTTCCAGAATAATGGCAGGCTGGTACGAAAGTTTGGCCTTGCGCAATCCTTCAATACCCAAATCCTCTTCACGGTTGAGGTAGACATATTGTTCGGGGATATGGTTGGCAAATTCATAGTTAATCATTGCGTACGCTCCGTCTATGCTGGTGTCGGCCTTTTCCACATGTACTCCGAAGGTATCTTGGTTGATGGGCATTCCGAAAGTGAAGGCGGCAATTTTGCCGTCTACATGCAGGATGCCTCCGGTCAATCCCAGTTCTTCAAAATTGTGGAGGGCGTAGACCAGTGCGCGACGTTCGTTGCCCGTTCCTTCATGCTGGTCGCAGTTGTTGGCCTTACACCATTCGGCTTCCAGGTCCAGACATTCCTGGATGCGGTCGGGAGTGATGGGAGTATATTCGTAATTATAGGTGCGTTTGAATTTGTTGACATGATTCCGTTTGGACTGGAATTTCTTTCCGGCAAGCGTGGCGAGGTCTGTACGCAGATAGAGGTAATCGGCATAGTCCCGGTCTGCTGTGAACTGGAATTTTCCGGGCATGAAGGCTTCCAGTTCCGAGCACATGCCCGAACATATTCCCAGCAGGCAGAAAGGTTCCCCTTCCCGGTGTGCGTCTTCGACCAGTGCGTCCAGTACTTTTGTCAAATCTCCGTTACCTATCGGCATCATGTACACCAGTTCATCGTTTGCCCAGAATTTCAGCAGGAGGAAGCCGTCCATGATGGCAAACTTTGTATTGTATAGAAAACGCCAGCTGCATAGGTTGGAGAATGAGAGGTCACAATTCCGTCGCGGACTGTTCTGTGTATAGGAAGTAATCAGTTCTTTGTCTTGTAATTCGATATCTTTAAATGAAATCATACGTTGTTTTTAGTTGGTTATGATTATAGATAACAAAAATAAGAAGATTTTGTTAGAGTAGCCCTAATAATCGCAGAATAGTTGGGGTCAGCAATGCAGTGAAAATACCGTTCAGGGTCAGGCCGAGGCTGGCGAATGCGCCGTATTTGCGGCTGATGTCCATGGCTGTGGAAGTTCCTACCGCGTGGGCGGCGGCTCCCAAGGAAAGGCCTTGTGCCATAGGACTGCCGATGTGGGTCAGTTTCATGGTCTTGAAGCCCAGTATTCCTCCCAGCAAGCCTACACAGACCACTACGGCGGCGGTAAGTGAGGGAATGCCGCCCAGCGACTTAGTTACTTCCATGGCTATCGGCGTAGTGACCGACTTGGGCGCCAGGGAGTAGATAATCTCGTCGGAAGCCCCCATCAATTTAGCTATCAGCACGACAGAGATAACTCCCACAATGCAGCCGGCAAGTTGTGACAGCATGATGGGGAGCAGCTGTTTCTTAATCGTTTCCAATTGGAGGTATAGGGGGACTCCCAGGGCTACAACAGCGGGTTTCAGCCAGAATTCTATCAGATGTCCTCCTTCATTGTAGGTCTCATAACTGATATGTGTCATCTTCAGGAAGACAATGAGGATGGCAATTGTCAGCAGGATGGGGTTCAGCAACATGATGCCGGTCTTTTTCTGCAGGAGTTTGGCCAGAAAGAAAATCCCGAAGGTGACAGCCAATAGGAAAAATTCGTTTTCTAAAAAGTTCATTTGATTTTACGTGTTAGTTGATGAACCCATCCGGTGACTACAATCACCAGCAGGGTGCTGATTATGGAAGCGGTCACTATCGGCCAGAACTCGGAGGCGATGACATCGAAGTAAAGCATGAGAGCTACACCGGGCGGTACGAAGAAGAAGCCCAGGTTGGCAACCAGGAAGTCGGACATACCCTGCACCCAGTGCAGTTTAATCCAACCCAATTTCAAGAATAGGGTGAGCAACAGCATACCGATGATGCTGGAAGGTAACTTGATACCCGTAAAGAAAACAATCAGTTCACCCAAAGCTAAGCATCCGAAAAGGATGGCGCATTGACGAATCATATTATTATAATACCTATTGTTATACGTTGAAAACGCTGCAAAGGTAGGTATTCTATGTATTGCTTGTTATCGTTGTATCCTGATTTTTTTTATGTCGTTTGTAGAGTCGGGCGGGTTGTTCCTGCCGGACGGGTAATTGTTTGTTGCAGAGGGGCACGTGTGCGTACACATGAATGCTGGGAATACCTAATGTTAAATATTATAATAATTATGGTCTGAACGGTAAAAAGACCGATGTTTGCAATGTAGATATTGCAAAATTGTGTACTTTTGCGGCGTGAATAACACATACTGCCGATTCTTAATAGACAATTAAAATATCATGCAAAGATTAATTAACGAAATTGTTGAGCGTGCCAAAGCAAACCGCCAACGAATTGTTCTTCCCGAGGGTACGGAAGAGCGTACACTGAAAGCTGCCAATCAAATCCTGACTGACGGAGTAGCCGACTTGATTATCCTTGGAAAACCTGCCGAGATAGAGGCTTGTGCCAAAGAGTGGGGGCTGGGAAATATAAACAAAGCTACCATTATCGACCCGGAAGACCATCCTAAGAAAGAAGAATATGCCCAACTGCTTTGCGAGCTCCGCAAAAAGAAAGGCATGACCATCGAAGAGGCTCGCAAGTTGGTTGTCGATCCGCTTTATCTGGGCTGCCTGATTATAAAGAACGGCGACGCTGACGGCCAGTTGGCAGGTGCACGCAACACTACGGGTAATGTACTTCGCCCTGCTTTGCAGATTATCAAGACTTCCCCGGGCATCACTTGCGTTTCGGGTGCCATGCTGCTGCTGACACATGCTCCTGAATATGGAAAGAACGGTATCCTGGTGATGGGTGACGTGGCTGTGACTCCGGTGCCCGATGCAGAACAATTGGCACAGATTGCCGTATGTACGGCACGTACAGCCCAGGCAGTTGCCGGTCTCGACCCGAAAGTTGCCATGCTGAGCTTCTCTACCAAGGGCTCTGCCAAGCACGAAGTGGTGGATAAAGTGGTTGAGGCATTGAAGATTGCCAAGGAGATGGCTCCCGATATTGCCATCGACGGTGAGTTGCAGGCCGATGCAGCTTTGGTGCCGGAAGTAGGTGCAAGCAAGGCTCCGGGTTCTTCTATCGCCGGACATGCTAACGTATTGGTTGTCCCCAGCCTCGAAGTGGGCAACATCTCCTACAAACTGGTGCAACGTCTGGGACATGCTGATGCCGTAGGACCTATCCTACAAGGTATCGCCCGTCCGGTGAACGACCTTTCACGCGGTTGCTCCATCGAGGATGTGTATCGCATGATTGCCATCACTGCCAATCAGGCCATTGCTGCCAAAAAGAATGCTGAATAACTTTTAAATCTGATATATAGTATGAAAATCTTAGTATTGAACTGCGGTAGCTCGTCCATCAAATACAAATTGTTTGATATGGACCGGAAAGAAGTTATCGCCCAGGGTGGTATCGAAAAAATTGGTTTGAAGGACTCTTTCCTGAAGTTCACCTTGCCCAGTGGCGAGAAGAAAGTTCTTGAGAAGGACATTCCAGAGCATACCGTAGGTGTGGAATTTATCCTGAACACTTTGACAAGCCCTGAATATGGAGCCATCAAGTCTTTGGACGAAATCAATGCCGTAGGTCACCGTATGGTGCATGGAGGCGAAAAGTTCAGCGAGTCTGTACGGCTGACGCCGGAAGTGCTTGCCGCCTTCACTGCCTGCAACGACCTGGCTCCGCTCCACAATCCTGCTAACCTGAAGGGGGTAAATGCAATATCTGCCATTCTGCCTAATGTTCCGCAGATTGGTGTGTTCGATACGGCTTTCCATCAGACCATGCCGAAGCATGCCTATCTGTATGCCGTGCCTTACGAACTTTATGAAAAGTACGGCGTACGCCGTTATGGTTTCCACGGAACCTCACACCGCTACGTATCGCAGCGCGTCTGCGAGTTCCTGGGTGTAGAGCCGGAAGGAAAGAAAATCATCACTTGCCACATTGGCAACGGTGGTTCCATTACTGCCATCAAGGACGGTAAGTGTGTAGACACCAGCATGGGCTTGACCCCGCTGGAAGGTCTGATGATGGGTACCCGCAGTGGTGATATTGATGCCGGTGCCGTTTCCTTCATCATGGAGAAAGAGGGTCTGGATGCCAACGGCATCTCCAACCTGCTGAACAAGAAGAGCGGTGTGCTGGGTATCTTCGGTGAATCCAGTGACATGCGCGACCTGGAAAATGCCGTAGCTGCCGGCAATCCGAAGGCTGTTCTGGCTGAAGAAATGTACTTCTACCGCATCAAGAAATATATCGGTGCCTATGCCGCTGCTTTGGGTGGTGTGGATATCGTGGTATTTACCGGTGGTGTCGGCGAGAATCAGGCAAGTGCCCGCTGGGGTGCATGTGAAGGCCTGGAATTCATGGGCATAAAGCTGGATGCCGAGAAGAACAAAGTACGCGGTGAAGAAATGGTTATCTCTACCGAAGATTCTCAGGTGAAGGTGGTGGTAATCCCCACTGACGAGGAACTGATGATTGCTTCGGACACGATGGATATTCTGAAGAAGTAATATCGCTGTAATATTTCCCGGTTCCGGCTTCCCGGAGTCCGGATGTGGTTTCGCCCCTGCAAATATGTAATGTATTTGTAGGGGCGAAATGTTTTCCGAATCCTTTAAAATCCTTATCTTTGTTACTTGGTTAAAAACAATAAAGGCAATTTTCCGAATAACTTTAAATAAGAACTGCTTATGAAACGATTAATGTATGTGTTGTTCTTTGTACTGCTGACCAGCGGCATGGCCTATGCCCAGCAGGCGAAGTACGTGTTTTATTTCATCGGTGATGGAATGGGTGTGAACCAGGTGAACGGTACGGAGATGTATCTGGCCGAACAAGAAGGGCGCATCGGTGTAAAGCCTTTGCTGTTCACTTCTTTCCCGGTTGCCAGCATGGCAACTACCTTTTCTGCCACCAACTCGGTGACTGACTCTTCTGCTGCCGGAACAGCCCTGGCTACCGGTGCAAAGACCTACAACGGCGCCATTGGTATGGACGATAACAAGAGTGTGCTTCAGAGTGTGGCCGAGAGAGCCAAAAAGTCCGGTAAGAAAGTTGGGGTAACTACCAGCGTCAGTGTAGACCATGCTACTCCCGCCGCATTCTATGCCCATCAGCCGGACCGTGGCATGTATTACGAGATAGCCCTCGACCTGCCGAAAGCCGGTTTCGACTTCTATGCAGGCGGTGGTTTCTTGAAACCGACTACCACTGCCGATAAGAAAGAGGCTCCGAGCATCTTCCCTATCTTTGAAGAAGCCGGCTATACCGTTGCAAGGGGCCTTGACGAATATAAGTCGAAGTCTGCCCAGGCGGACAAGATGATTCTTATCCAGAAAGAAGGGGCAGAGCCTTCTTGCCTGCCCTATGCCATCGACCGCCAGGAAGGCGACCTGACGCTGGCCGAAATTACCGAAAGTGCCATCTCTTTCCTGACCAAAGGCAGTAACAAGGGTTTCTTCCTGATGGTTGAAGGTGGAAAGATTGACTGGGCCTGCCACGGAAACGACCCCGCCACAGTCTTTGAGGAAGTGGTGGATATGGACAACGCCATCAAGGTGGCTTACGAGTTCTATAAGAAGCATCCCAAAGAAACGCTGATTGTGGTAACTGCCGACCATGAAACCGGTGGTCTGGGTCTGGGTACCGGTAAGTACGAGCTTCAACTGAAAGCCCTTGCCAAGCAGAAGCAGTCTCAGGATATCCTTTCACGTTCCATCACGGACTTACGCAAGATGCGCAAGGTTATCAACTGGCCGGAAATGAAGGAATTCCTGGCAGAAAAGATGGGTTTCTGGAAAGAACTGCCGGTGAGCTGGGAGCAGGAGAAGATGCTGCGTGATGCTTACGAAGAATCATTCGTGAACAAGCATGTAGTGTTTGAGGAAAGTCTTTATGCCAAGACTGAGCCCCTGGCTGTTGCCGCCAAGAAGGTAATGAGCCAGATTGCCATGGTAGGCTGGACCAGCGGTGGCCATACAGCCGGATATGTGCCGGTATTCGCAGTAGGTGCAGGCTCCAAGCTGTTCGTGGGTAAGATGGACAACACGGAAATCCCGAAACGCATAGCCAAGGCTGGTGGATACAAATAATAGAAAGTCACTACAGATTACACGGATTCTCACAGATTGGAAGCTCTGATATCAAGTATAAGAGACTAATCTGTGAGAATCCGTGTAATCTGTGGTGGCTGTCTATTTATTCCTTAAGGTCCTTCTTTATAATTTCATCCATCTCCCGGATACGTTTCTCCCGTTCCTTGGCAGATTTTATTTTCTGGTCCTTGTATCCGGTATCTGTCCGTTCGGAGACCTCTTCGCTCCATTCCTCGAATTCATCCGTTGCCGGACGTCCGTGCGGGTCTATGTTCTCTTCGGCAATCGGGTCGTTTCTGTAAATCATATCATCCATGACGCTAATGTTTTTAATGTTATGATGTTATTACAACCATGCCGGGAAAAAGTTCCGGTAACCTTCACTTTTTCGTAATCGTTTATAAGAATAAACGTTTTATAGCGCGGGCAGCAGGTACTTCCATATTAGATTCAGCTCTGCCTGCATGTCGGGGATGTTGGCGGTGACGGCAATGACGGCATCCTTGTCCGGCAACACCAGTATGTATTGTCCGTTGGCACCATCGGCACGGTAGGCGTTGTGGCGGCAGCGCCACATCTGGTAGCCGTAGCCCTGCAGCCAGTCGCTTGTCTTGGCGCTCATCTTCGCTTTCTTCAGCATCTCCGGTTTCATGCCGGCGGGCAGTGAGGGCACTTGGCAGGCAGATGCCTCCTTTACCCATTCTTCGGGCAGAATCTGCTGTCCGTTCCAGTTTCCTTTCTGCAGGAACAGTTGTCCCATCTTGGCAAGGTCTTCCGTTTTGAGGTACAACCCCCAGCCTCCGGTATTGATGCCTTGCGGGCTTTCCTGCCACCGGGCGTTGACGATGCCAAGCGGGCGGAACAGACGGGGATAGAGATAATCCACCACTTTCTCGCCCGTCACTTTCTGTACGATGGCTGAGAGCATGTAGGTTCCCAGGCTGTTGTAGGTGTAGAAGGTACCGGGCTTGTGCTCCACGGGGAAGGCAAGGAACTCCTGCACCCAATCGGCGTCCGCCTTTTTGCGTACCGTTCCGGTGGGGTCGGTGTCGTGCCCGCAGTTCATGGTCAGCAGGTCGCGTACGGTCATGGCTGCCAGATTTTCGCTGACGGTTGCCGGAAGCTTGTCGGGGAAGAAGGAGATGACCTTGTCCGTCAGCTTCAGCCTGCCTTCGGAGGCGGCAAGTCCCACGGCGGTGGCGGTGAATGTCTTGCTGACGGAGTTCAGGATGTGAGGCTCATCCTCTTTCCCTTCGCCCATCCATTCTTCGGCAATGACATTGCCGTGTTGCACAATCATGATACTGTGCAGGTCTTGTCCGGCTTTCTTTACGGCATCCAGATATCTGTTCATGGCCTTGTCCAGCTTCGGAGTAGCGGCGGCGCGGGGCAGGCCCTTGGTCAGTTGGTTGATGGAAATCAGCTTTATGCCTTTGTCCTCAATGGCTTTCCGGACGCGGGGGCTTGTCAGCAGGTCGGTCACTCCCTGGCGGTCCAGCGCCACGTCCTCATATCCGATGTGGAAGACGGTTTTCATTTCATCGTTGTCCAGTGCCGGGTGGTCTAAGAAAAGGTAGCGCTGGCCCGGTTGCAACTTCTCCAATGCTTTGATGAAGCTAGCCTCCTTTTCTTCGGCGGTTCTTTTGGGGCCGTCGTACCCGATGTAGGTAAACCGGTAGTCCTTGGAGGAGTCCATGCGGTCGATGGACGGCAGGTTGTATTCTTTGGCGAGCCGTTGCACCAGCTCGTTCACTTCTTTGCTGAAACCGGTGGAGAGCATGTGTCCGGACAGATGGCTGAGTTGCGGAATGCTTTTCAGCGTCGTCTCTATCTGCGCGCGGAACTCCTGCTCTATCTCCTTGATGTCCCATTTCTGCTCCATGATGGACTGTCCCGGATAGGCGGGGTTAGGGAACATCATCGGGTAGAAATAGCCGTTCTCGTCCGTCAGGCTGGGGCAGTGGGTCAGCGGACGCCACTTCACGTTCTCCCACTCGCTGGTGATGACGAGGTGCAGGCCGACGTCCAGTCCCGGATTTTCTTTCAGCATCTTGATGGCTTCTGGATACCAGGCTGCTACGGGCATCACTTCCACGCTGCGGGCAATACCCGAGCGGTAGGTCTGGATGCAGGCTTCGTTGACGGAATGCAGGGCACCGAGATCGTCAATGCGGATGACAAGTGTCGGGGCGCCGGATTGTCCCCATATCGGCAATGCTCCTGCTGCGAGCAGGCATCCGGCAATCATGTTTTTCAGTCTTAAAGGTTTCATGGGTGGTAATGGTATGATGGTTAACAGTTTGGAAATGCGGGTTATAGCTTCGTCTCTCCCTCCACAAAATTCTCAAGGAAGAGGTTCTCGCCGTCAAAGACGGCGTACGAGAAGTAGTTTATCCAGTCGCCGAGGATGAGGATGCGGGCGGTACTGCTCAGCATCAGGTCCAGTTCGATGTGGCGGTGACCGTAGATGAAGTAGTTGATGTTGGGATGGCTTTTCAGGTATTCCTTGGTGTAGAGCACCAGGTATTCGTTGTTTTCTCCCATGTATGCGGGTTCTTTCCCGTCTATGCGTTTCAAGCGGCTGTGCTTGGCCCAGTTCAGTCCCAGCTCCATGCTCCAGCGGGGGTGCAGGGCAGAGAACAGCGTCTGTAGGGTACGGCTGCGGAACATGGCGCGCAGCATCTTGAACTTCTTGTCCGGGTCGCCCAGCCCGTCACCGTGGGCAAGGTAGAACTCTTTTCCGAAGATTTCGGTGGTCAGCGATTCGCGGTGTATCATGACGCCGCACTCCTTGGTCAGATAGTCGCCGCACCAAAGGTCATGGTTTCCCGTGAAAAAGTGGACTTCCACTCCCAGGTCGGTCAGTTCGGACAGCTTGCCCAGAAAGCGGGTGTATCCTTTGGGCACTACGGTACGGAATTCGTACCAGAAGTCGAACATGTCTCCCAGCAGGTATACGGCCGATGCCTTGTGCTTGATGCTGTCCAAGAAGTTGACCAGCCTCCGTTCTTGGGTTCGTCCGTGTTCGATGGCTCGTGAGCCCAGGTGAGCATCCGAGAGGAAATATACATTCTTCATTTTCAACTTTCCATTTTCAACTTTGAACTTTCAACTGATTTAAAGGAATCCCAGTTCCAGTTTCGCTTCTTCGCTCATCATGTCCTTGTCCCACTCGGGTTCGAAGACGAGATTGATGGTGGCGGAGGTTACGCCGTCGATGGATTCCACCTTCTGGCGCACATCTTCCATGATGAAGTCGGCTGCCGGACAGTTGGGGGCAGTCAGCGTCATGTCGATGGAGGCTTCTCCCTGGTCGGAGACGTCTATTTTGTAAATCAGTCCCAGGTCGTATACATTTACCGGTATTTCCGGGTCGAATACGGTCTTGAGCATGGAGACTATTTTCTCTTCTATTTCAAATTTGGTCATATTCGTAGGGTTTTATATATAGGTTTTCAAAGAACAAAGCTATGGAATTTAATTGAAAATGCAAAGGAACGCCCTCCTTTTCATTACTTCAGAAAGGGTTTGACGGTGGGGAAACACGCTTCACCCGCTGGGGGAACTCCCTTTACCCCTGGGGAAACTCCTTTTACAATAGGCGGTAAAGGTCTTTACAATATGGGGTAAAGGGCGTTACAATATAGGGTAACGGCTTTTACATACCGCGGTAACGGCTTTTACATTGGCTGGTAAATAGCAGGTAAATACAATGTGCTGATAGTTAGTGTTATGACCGCTTTTGTCTTTCGTATAGTATGTCCGTAACTTGGATTATTTATAGCAATCCTTCGTCGTTGAAGCTGTAATGGCTTCCGTCCGTGACGATGACGTGGTCGGTCAGGTGTATGTTCATGGTTTGGGCGGCTTTCCTCACGAGTTCCGTCAGCCGCTGGTCGTCGTTGCTGGGGTGCGGGTTGCCGGAGGGATGGTTGTGGATAAGGGCTATCTGTGTGGCGCGTTGCAGCAGGGCTTCGCGCAGGATGCTGCGTACGTCGGCGGTGGTCTGGTCGATGCCGCCGCGGCTGATGCGTACCTTGTCTATCACTTTGGCGGCGTGGTTCATAAGCAGTACCCAGAATTCTTCTGTGGCAAGGTCGCAGAGCAGGGGATGGAACAGCTCGTAGATGTCGGCGGAAGAGCGGATGGCGGTACGTCCGGAGCGTTCCTGCAGCTTGCGGCGTTTGCCCAGTTCCAGGGATGCCATGACGGTGATGCTTTTGGCGGGGCCCATGCCTTTGAATCGGGAGAAGTCCCGCACCTCCCATTTGCCCAGGCGGTTGAGGTCGTTGCCGCAGGCGGCGAGTATGCGCTGCATCAGTGTCACGGCGGTTTCTTCCGTATTGCCGGAGCCGATGAGGATGGCTAGCAGTTCGGCATCGCTCAAGGCTTCCGCCCCTTTCTGCATCATCTTTTCCCGCGGGCGGTCCTCTGCAGCCCACTGGTTGATATTCAGTTTCTCCATATCATCCCTAATCCTTAACCCCTAATCCTCCTTATTTGTAAAAATTCTTTTTGAATGCCTCGAACTCGTCCTTGCCAAGTATGCAGCGGTTCCACCAGGCGCGCAGGAACCCCGTCCCGTATCCGATGAGCTGGATGAAGGAGGCGGCGACGGAGTAGAGCCCGATGCTGAGGCTACGGTTCCGGATAGTGGAGTCCATGCATACCAGAAGCGCATAAAGAGCGATGGGCAGCAGGCTGTACGGGCAGAAGGGCGTTCCCAGCAGGAATATGGCCACTCCCAGGGTAAATGCAGCCGGCAGCAGGTGGACGAGCTTCAGCGATTCCGGATACTTCTTGTACAGATTGATGCGGGCAATCCCGGAATTGTGTACCTGCTTGAAGAATTTTCGGAAGTCTGTCCGTCGCTTGTGGTATACCCAGGCACCGGGGAACAGCCGGCATGTATATCCTCCCTTGAAGATTCGGATGCTGAAGTCGATGTCCTCCCCGAAGCGCATCCGCGAGAATCCGCCCAGGGCTTGGTACACTTCCTGCCGCACACCCATGTTGAAGCTGCGCGGATAGAACTTGTCCATCTTCTTCTTCCCCCCACGGATACCGCCGGTGGTGAAGAAGGAGGTCATGGAGTAGTTGATGGCTTTCTGTATGTTTGTGAATGATTCGTGCGCGCGGTCGGGGCCTCCGAAGGCATCGGCGGCTTCGTGCTGCAGCTCTTCTTCCACAGCAAGGAAATAACCTTCGGGCAGGATGCAGTCCGAATCCAGTATTATCAGGTATTCGCCCTTGCTTCGTTCCACCCCGTAGTTACGGGTCTGCCCGGGGCCGGAGTTGGGCTTGTCATAGTAATGTACGTCCAATAGTTCCTGATACTTCTCTGTGACCGGCTTGCAGGGGATGGAGGAGCCGTCCTCCACCACAATCACTTCAAAATCCTTGAAACTTTGCTGCGTCAGGCTTTGCAGCAGTTCATCCACCTCATCGGGGCGGTTGTATACGGGGATGATGACGGAGTATCTCATGGGTATGGCTTTATGTTTTGGTTGTCTCCGCAAAGATATATCATTTAAGCTTTGTAGATGAATAAATGGAAAGAAAAATCCCCGGATGCCAAGTGGAGCACCGGGGATGATATGAAAAGGGCATTTGCCTGATTTCCAAAAGGGCTTATGCTTTTACGCGGCTTACGTAAGAACCGTCGCGCGTATCGATTTCGATAGTCTCGCCTTCGTTGATGAACAAGGGGACGCGGACTGTGGCGCCGGATTCTACTGTGGCGGGCTTCAGCGTGTTGGTGGCTGTGTCGCCTTTCAGTCCCGGTTCCGTATAGGTAATCTTCTGCTGAACCTTGATGGGCACGTCGGCATAGAGCACGGTTTCTGTGGAAGCGTCTGATACCACGTCTACTATCATTCCTTCGAGCAAGAAGTCAACACCGTTGATGAGGTCGTGGGCGATGGGAATTTGGTCAAAAGTCTCCTGGTTCATGAATTGGTAGTTGTCACCGTCATGATAGAGGTATTGGTGGGGACGACGTTCTACACGCACGTCTTCCAGTTTCTCACCGATGTTGAAACGACGTTCCAGAACGTAGCCGTTCACCACGTCTTTCAGCTTGGTACGCATGAAGGTATTACCTTTTCCCGGCTTTACATGCAGGAAGTCGATGCAGAAATACAGCTTGCCGTCCATGCGGATGCAAGTTCCGATTTTAATGTCTTGGGCATTAATCATACTTATAGTCTTTAATATTATTATATTGGTATTTACTTCTTTAGTGCTGGTTTGCGGGTGCAAAAGTAATGGAATTCGGTAAAAAACACAAAAACTTTTGAGAGAAAATGAGTTATCTCTTGGTTTATTTGAAAAAAGTACCTATTTTTGCAGCCCGAATTCGTGAGAATAATAACATAAAACAAGATACAGTAATGAAAAGAACATTTCAACCCTCGAACAGAAAGAGAAAGAACAAACACGGTTTCCGTGAGAGAATGGCTACAGCAAACGGCCGCAGAGTATTGGCAGCACGTCGTGCTAAAGGCAGAAAGAAACTGACTGTTTCTGACGAATACAACGGAGTAAAGGCATAATAGTCGTTCTCGTTCGTATTAAAGAAATAAGGGAGCTGCAAAAGACTGATTCTGGTCTTTTGCAGCTTTTCTTATGTATTGTGCCCGGTTCTCCGGAAAAAACTATTGCCAACTCCGTGTACTATGTGGTGAAAATTGTATCTTTGTCCCAAATAATGCATTATCGATTATGACAATAAAAGATTTTTTCTCTTTCCGGCAGAACCGGTTCTTTTGGGCGAACATCCTTGCGATGGCCGTTGTGGTAGTGGGATTGCTGTTCGGAGTGCTGAAAGGACTGGATATATATACCCGCCACGGCGAGGCTGTGATAGTGCCCGATGTGAAGGGTATGGGAGTGGAGGAAGCCGAGAAAATGTTCCGTAACCGCGGCTTGGTCTGCATCGTTTCGGATTCCAGTTATGTCAAGACTCTTCCTGCCGGCTGCATCCTCGAATATAATCCGGCAGCCGGACAAAAGGTAAAGGAAGGACGTACCATCTATCTTACAATCAATACGATTGAAGTCCCTCTGCACATAGTGCCCGATGTGGCGGACAACAGTTCGCTGCGGCAGGCGGAAGCGCGTATTCTGGCTTCGGGCTTCAAGCTGGCCGAGATACAGTATATTCCGGGAGAGAAGGACTGGGTGTATGGCGTGAAGTATAAGGGGCGTCAGCTTTCCATCGGCGAGAAAGTGCCCACCGGCGCAGTGCTGACGCTGATGGTGGGAGATGGAGGCGCCTTGAAGGCAGACTCCCTGGGAGTGGATGCCGTGGGAGGTACCGTTGAACCCGTGTTGTCCGAAGACTCCGCGGCAGATGAGTCCTGGTTCTGATAAACATCTGACTCCAATCGTAAATTGTAAATAGTCAAATTGTAAATGCCGTGATGATAGAAGAATTGCCGGATGATATAGATAATGATGAGCTGGACGACGTAGAGCCGGTGGGTGACGAGGCGCAACTCTATGAACACTTCCGTGTGGTGGTGGACAAGGGGCAGGAGATGGTGCGGGTGGACAAGTATCTGTTCGACCGCTTGACGAACTCCTCGCGTAATCGCATCCAGAAGGCTGCCGATGCAGGCTTCGTGATGGCGAACGGCAAGGCTGTGAAAAGCAGCTATAAGGTGAAGCCGATGGATGTAATCACTGTGATGATGGACCGTCCACGCTATGAGAATGAAGTCATCCCCGAAGACATCCCCCTTGATATAGTATATGAGGACAAGTATCTGATGGTAGTGAACAAACCTGCCGGTCTGGTGGTGCACCCCGGTCATGGCAACTATCACGGTACGCTTGTCAACGCCATAGCCTGGCATATGAAGGATAATCCCGATTATGATGCCAATGACCCGCATGTGGGACTGGTGCACCGCATCGACAAGGACACCTCCGGCCTGCTGGTGATAGCCAAGACTCCGGATGCCAAGACGAATCTCGGCAACCAGTTCTTCAACAAGACGACAAAACGCCGTTACCGGGCGCTGGTCTGGGGAAATGTGGAGCAGGATGAAGGGACCGTTGTCGGCAATATCGGTCGTAATCCCAGAGACCGCATGCAGATGACCGTCCTCCCCGACGACCAGGGAAAGCATGCCGTCACCCATTACCGGGTGCTCGAACGTTTGGGATACGTCACACTGGTGGAATGTATCCTTGAAACGGGACGCACCCATCAAATCCGTGTGCACATGAAGCACATCGGACACATACTTTTCAACGACGAACGTTACGGTGGACACGAAATCCTGAAAGGAACCCACTTCGCTAAATACAAACAATTTGTAAACAACTGCTTCGACACTTGTCCGCGGCAGGCATTGCATGCCATGACGCTGGGGTTTGTGCATCCCGTCACCGGAGAAGAAATGTACTTCACTTCGGAATTGCCCGATGACATGACCCGGCTGATAGACAAATGGAGAGGCTATATCAGTAACAGAGAATTAGAATGAAACGCACGATTGCTATTGTAGCCGGAGGAGATACCTCCGAATTCCACGTCTCCCTGCGTAGTGCACAGGGGATTTACTCCTTCATCGACAAGGAGAAGTATACCTTATATATTGTAGAAATGCACGGACTGGACTGGCATGTACAGCTGCCCGACGGCGCTAAGGCTCCGGTAGACCGCAATGACTTCAGCTTCGTGCTGGATGGCGAGAAAGTGACATTCGACTTTGCCTATATCACCATCCACGGAACTCCGGGTGAGGACGGCCGTCTGCAGGGCTATTTTGATATGCTCCACATCCCTTATTCGTGTTGCGGAGTACTGGCAGCGTCGCTCACGTACGATAAGTTTGCCTGCAACCAGTATCTGAAAGGTTTCGGTGTGCGCATTGCCGAATCGTTGTTGCTGCGCGGCGGACAGTCGGTGACGGATGAAGATGTGATGGAGAAAATCGGTCTGCCTTGCTTCATTAAGCCCAGCTTGGGAGGTTCCAGCTTCGGCGTGACCAAGGTGACGGCGAAAGAGCAGATACAACCTGCCATAGCCAAGGCATTTGCGGAAGCGCAGGAAGTACTGGTGGAGGCCTTTATGGACGGAACCGAGATTACCTGCGGCTGTTACAAAACAAAAGACAAGTCCGTAGTGTTCCCCATTACGGAGGTGGTGAGCTACAACGAGTACTTCGATTATGAAGCTAAGTATAATGGTGCGTCTGACGAGATTACTCCCGCCCGCATCTCGGACGATTTGACCCGCCGGGTGCAGACGCTGACTTCTGCCATTTATGATATACTCGGGGCCTACGGCATTATCCGTGTGGACTATATCATTACCGAAGGGGAAAAAATCAATCTGCTGGAGGTGAATACCACCCCCGGAATGACTGCCACCAGCTTTATTCCCCAGCAGGTTCGTGCTGCCGGAATGGAGATGAAGGATGTAATGACAGATATTATAGAAAACAAGTTTAAGGATTAATCATTATTCATTATGAATGCGAACGTGGAATTTGATGAAATCCGTCCTTATCATGATGAGGAACTTCCTCAAGTCTATGAGGAACTGATTGCCGATGCGGCGTTCCGGCAGGCAGTGGATACTGTGATGCCTGGTGTACCTTTTGAAGTCTGGTCGCAGAAAATGCGCGCGTGTAAAACCAAGCTGGAATTTCAGAAGACCTTCTGCTATGGGCTTCTGTGGAAATTGGCGAAGGAGGCTACGGATGGATTGACTTTGGACCATACCGCGTTGCCGGCAGACAAGTCGGCGGCGTATACCTATATCTCCAATCATCGCGACATTATTCTCGATTCCGGTTTCTTGTCCATTCTTTTGGTAGACCAGGGTATGGATACGGTAGAGATAGCCATTGGCGACAACCTGCTTGTCTATCCGTGGATTAAGAAATTCGTGCGTGTCAACAAGTCCTTCATTGTGCTGCGTGCGTTGACCATGCGCCAGATGCTGGAGGCTTCCGCACGCATGTCCCGCTATATGCATTATACCATCAGTGAGAAGAAACAGTCTATCTGGATTGCACAACGTGAAGGGCGTGCCAAGGATTCCAACGACCGCACGCAGGACAGTGTGCTGAAGATGCTGGCAATAGGCGGTGAAGGCGACGTCATTGACCGCTTAATGGAAATGAATATAGCTCCGCTTGCCATTTCCTATGAATACGACCCTTGCGACTTCCTGAAAGCGCAGGAGTTCCAACTGAAACGGGACATTGAAGGCTATAAGAAAACGACGGCTGACGACTTGCTGAATATGCAGACCGGACTGTTCGGCTATAAAGGGCGGGTACATTTCCAGACGGGTGCCTGCATGAATGATGAATTGGCGAAGATGGACCGTTCACTTCCGAAGCCCGAACTCTTTGCACGCATGTCTGCACTGATAGACAAACGCATTCATGCCAGCTACCGGATGTATCCCAATAATTATGTGGCACACGACCTTCTCGAGGGGAAGGAGGATTTTTCCGACCATTACACTGCCGAGGATAAGCAGCGCTTCACGGCCTATATAGAACAACAGTTGGAGCGTATCTCCATTCCTAATAAGGACGTGGACTTTCTGCGCGGAAAAATGCTGCTGATGTATGCCAACCCGTTGAAGAATTATCTGGCGGCTATAAAAGAATGAATACATGAAGAAGTACTGTGATTGGTGGCTTTTGCCTTTGTTGGCCTGTCTGTTGACTGGTTGTGGCGATGATGATTATCATTATCCTTCCGTGAAGCTGGAGTTCCTGACTGCCTTTTCGGGGGCTGACGGCTATCTGCAGTCTGTTGTGACAGATGAAGGGGAAACCTTGCCGGTAGTGGAGGACAAGACAAAGACGAACATAGAGGCAAACGCCTCGGTACGTGTCATCAGTAATTATGCTTCGGAGGTAACTGCCGATGGAACTGCCGGTGCGGTGCTGTATGCCTTGAGCGGTGTTCTTTCTGTCGTTCCCCAAACGGTCGACAAGTTCGAGGAGGGCGTCAAGACAGACCCTACTGATGTACTGGGTATCTGGATGGGACTCGACTATCTCAATATGACACTGATAGTCAAGGAGAATGGTGAACATAAGTTCCATTTTATTGAGGATGAAGTGATTGTGGATACTGCTACCGGGTGTAGTGAAGTATATCTGACGCTGTATCATGACGCAAAGGAGGAGGTGGTGTCTTATACCAGGCGTGCCTACGCTTCCGTACCTTTGCGGCAGTATGCGGCAGAGGGTATACAGAAGGTTATGGTTCATTTCAGTGTGCACACTTATTCCGGTGACATCAAGACTTACGATTTTGTTTATAACCCTGACTAAAATGAAATATTCGATGAAGACATTGTTCGCGGGCCTTTGCCTCGTTTTTACCACCCTCTTTTCCTGCCAGCAGAAGGAGGGACAGTTCAAGTCTGTTTCGGTAGATGACTTTTCCACATTGATAGCCAATCCGGAGGTGCAGCTTCTGGATGTGCGTACTGTTGCCGAATACTCGGAAGGACACGTGCCCTACAGTATCAATATCAATGTGCTGGATGAGTCGTTTGAAACGATGGCCGACTCCACTCTGCAGAAGGACAAACCGGTTGCAGTATATTGTCGTAGTGGTAAGCGTAGTAAAAAGGCCGCTGCCATACTGAGCAAAAAAGGATATATAATCTATGACCTTGACAAAGGTTTCATCGGTTGGGAAGAAGCGGGCAAGGAAGTGGAAAAGTAATAGCGGTGTAGCTGAAATGCATTTGCTATAATTTCTTTTTAGGCGCGGATTACGCGGATTTCACGGAAAAATTTAAGAAAAGAATCCGCGTTTTCCGCGTAATCCGCGCCTAAAAAGAATAAAGTAGTCTTGTCCTCTGGTTAGAGGCTTTCAAGCAGTCTCTTCAGCACCACTGTTGCTGAAATCTCCCGGTTGGCCGCTTCGGGGATTACGATGGACTGCGGGCTTTCTATCACATCATCCGTCACAATCATGTTGCGTCGAACCGGCAGGCAGTGCATGAAGTAGGCATTGTTGGTAACGGCCATCTGGCGCTCGCCTACTGTCCAGGTGCGGTCTTTGCTCAATATTTGTCCGTAGTTGTCGCCTGTATAGGCCGCCCAGTTCTTGGCATAGACAAAATCGGCCCCTTCAAAAGCTTTCATCTGGTCATATTCTACGCGGGCATTTCCTACGAACTTGGGGTCGAGTTCATAACCTTCGGGATGTGTAATCACAAAGTCATAATCAGTTGCATTCATCCATTCGGCAAAGGAGTTGGGGACAGCCTGGGGCAATGGACGCGGATGTGGAGCCCATGTCATCACTACTTTGGGGCGTGCCGTCTTCTTATATTCCTCAATGGTTATCAAGTCGGCAAAACTCTGCAGCGGATGGCGTGTGGCAGCCTCCATGGAGAATACCGGCCGGCCGGAATGCTTGATGAACTGCTCCAGTATCACTTCGTTGTAATCGTCTTCCTTATTTTCGAAGCGTGCAAAAGAACGTACGCCGATGACGTCGCAATAGCAGCCCATCACGGGAATGGCTTCCAGTAAGTGTTCCGGTTTGTCACCGTCCATGATGACACCACGCTCTGTCTCCAGTTTCCAGGCTCCCTGGTTGATGTCCAGTACAATTACGTTCATGCCCAGATTCAATGCAGCCTTCTGTGTACTGAGGCGGGTACGCAGGCTGGAGTTGAAGAAAATCATCATCAGCGTTTTGTTACGTCCCAGTTCCACATATTTGAAACGGTCTTTTTTAATCTCGAATGCTTCGTCCAGTGCAGACTTCAGGTTACCGATGTCCTGCACGCAAGTAAAGTTCTTCATATTTACAGTCTTTTTAGTGTATCTATATCTTTGTTATTCGGCTGTCAAGGTCTGGTCTGTCCGGAACCTTCGACAATCCATTTGTATGTGGTGATTTCTTCCAGAGCCATCGGACCGCGGGCGTGTAGTTTCTGGGTGCTGATGCCAATCTCGGCACCGAGTCCGAATTGTGCGCCGTCGGTGAAAGAGGTCGGTGCATTGACGTATACGCAAGCGGCGTCCACTTCCCGGCAGAACCATTCGGCACGTGTCTTGTCGTCCGTAATGATGCATTCGCTATGTTTGGAACCGTACTTCCGGATATGTGCCAATGCTTCCTGGAAAGAATTCACGGTTTTAATGGCCATCTTGTAGTCCAGGAACTCTCTGCCGTAGCAGTCTTCAGTGGCAAGTCTCAACAGCTCGACGGGATATTTGTCACGCAGACTGTGGTAGGCGGGTTCATCGGCAAATATCTCTACATTGCTTGATTGCAGCGGCAGGCATAGGTCGGGCAAATTAGCCAGGCTGTCGGCTTCGATAATCAGGCAATCCAAAGCGTTGCATACACTGACCCGGCGTGTCTTTGCATTGGCAATGATAGATGGACCTATGCTTATATCGCCATAGCGGTCGAAGAACGTATGGCATACGCCGGCACCTGTCTCTATAACCGGTACTGTGGCATTCTGGCGTACGAAGTTTATCAGGCTGCTGCTGCCGCGCGGAATTATCAAATCTACATAATCGTTGGCATGCAGTAGTTCGGCAGTCGCCTCTCTGTCGGCAGGAAGCAGTTCCACGATATGTGTATCTACGTTGAAATGCTCCAGTACCTCGTGTATCACGCTGATTATGGCACGGTTGGAATAGTCTGCATCGCTTCCGCCTTTCAGAATACAGGCATTGCCGCTTTTAAGGCAGAGTGAGAATACATCGAAACTGACGTTGGGACGGGCTTCGTAGATAATGCCTATGACACCGAAAGGTACACTGACCCTTTTTATCTTCAATCCGTTGGGTAATACGTTCTCTTTAAGGACTTTTCCCAAAGGAGAAGGGAGGGCGGCTACGTTGCGGATGTCCGCAGCGATGTCCTGCAAACGGCTTTTTGTCAGTTTCAGGCGGTCGTATTTAGGGTCGGTAGAAGGCATACGCTCCAAATCCTTCTGGTTTTCACTCAGAATGAAGTCTGTTTTGTTTATGGCAGCGTCTGCAACAGCCAGTAATATTTGGTTGATTTCTTTGTCGCTCAACGCTAGCATGTTACGGCTGGCATCTTGTACGGCGACAAAAGTTTTGTTTAAGTTCATTTTCTTACTGAGTATAGAGTGATAAATATGCAAGTATGAATATCGTGGATAGTATCCGTCTGTGGCCTATTCTATATATAGGTAGTCGTAGTGCACTACGGGTTTCTTTCCATGTTTTCCCATTGTTTCCCGTGCCTGGCTGGAGTCACAGTTGGCTTTTCCCACACCGATGGGTTTACCGCCGAAGTCGATAATCCGTACGATGTCGTCCTTCTCGAACTCGCCTATAACGTCAGTGATGCCTACCGGTAGGATGCTTACTGCTTTGTCCGAGAAGAGCAGTTCGGTGGCACAATGATTGATGTGCAGTTCGCCTTTGGCAAACCCTTCGCTGTGCGCAATCCATTTCTTGATGCTCGATACCGGTTCCGGAGACGGAATGAAACGGGTATAGTTTAATTCTTCATTATTCATTATTTTCACGAGGATGTTGTCCCGCTTCCCGTTGGCTATGATTACTGTGATGCCCTCATCCGCCACTTTGCGGGCAATGTTGGTTTTTGTCAGCATGCCGCCGCGTCCGAAGCTGGATTTGGAAGTTTGTATGTAGGAGGAGAGGTCTTTGCCTTGTTCTATTTCACGGATGACTTGAGACTCCGGGTCGGCTGGTGAACCGTTGTAGATACCGTCTATATTGCTGAGAATGATTAGTGCCTGGGCATCCATCATGGAGGCTATCAGGCCGGACAGCTCATCGTTGTCGGTGAACATCAGTTCACTTACGGAGATGGTGTCGTTCTCATTGACAATAGGAATGACGCCGTTCTCCAGCATTACGGTCATACAGTTTTTCTGGTTGAGGTAATGGCGGCGGGTGGAAAAGTTCTCTTTCATTGTGAGCACTTGTCCCACGGGGATGCCATGCTCTCGGAACAGCTCGTAGTAGCGGTTGATGAGTTTGGCCTGCCCTACAGCGGAAAAGAGCTGGCGCTGGTCTACGCTGTCCAACTTCTTGGTGGGGTGCACTTCACTACGTCCCGAAGCAACGGCTCCGGAAGAAACAAGTATTATTTCTATGCCGGCCTTGTGCAGCTCGGCTATCTGGTCCACCAAAGCGGACATGCGGGTGACGTCGAGAGTGCCGTCACGACGTGTTAAAACATTGCTGCCTACCTTGACAGCAATTCTATTGAAATCAATCTCCATTTTCTCTCTTTTCGTATTCACGGACTACTTCCATGGCGGCTTCGTAGTCCTTCTCATTGACGAGAACGGAAACATCTACCGCAGTGGCAGGCAGTACAACGTTTACTACCATTCCGTCTTTTGTTACAGCTTCAATATCACTATTTCCCAGCAGGCTCTTTACGAGTTCTGCTTCCCACGGTGAACCGGTGAACACCTCAACGAGTTTGCTTTTGTCTTCTTCTTTCATGATGGTATGAATTTAGAGGTTTCTGTCTTACAAATATAACAAATGTTTTTGTTTTAATGTTTAATGCTGACGAATTTATAGTTCAATCCTCTCAACTCTTATCGATTCATTCAGGAAAGTAGAAGCCGATTCTGTGAATTTCTCCTCCGATTCCGTGGTGCGGTAGACGCATCTTCCACCTTTGGTACATTTTTTGTCCATTTCCGGATGGCGGTGAAGATAGTCTTTCAGGCTGTCTGCTACCAGTTCCCCCTGAGTGACGGTCGTGATGCCGTCGGGCATGTATTGCTGTATCTTGGGCAGCAGCAACGGGAAGTGCGTGCAGCCCAGAATGACGGTGTCTATCTGCGTGTCTTTGGCCAGCAGGTTGCCGATGTTTTTGCGTATGAAGTAGTCAGTACCCTCACCTTGTGCCTCATTGTTTTCTACGAGGGATACCCATAGAGGGCAGGCTTCACCGCTCACTTTGATGTCGGGGAAGAGTTTATGCACTTCCAACGGATAGGATTCAGACTTGATGGTTCCTGCCGTGGCAAGCACTCCCACATGGCGGCTTTGGGTAATGTTCCCTATGCATTCTACGGTTGGGCGAATTACTCCCAACACACGGCGCATAGGGTCGAGGCGAGGCAAATCATTCATTTGTATGTTGCGCAGAGCTTTTGCCGAAGCTGTATTGCATGCCAGAATGACGAGGTGACAACCCATCTCGAACAGTTTGGTGACTGCCTGCAAGGTGAACTCATAGACAATCTCGAACGAGCGGGTTCCGTAAGGCGCGCGCGCGTTGTCGCCCAGATAAATGTAATCATATTGGGGAAGGGCTTCCCGTATCTTGCTCAGGATGGTCAGTCCGCCATATCCGGAATCGAATATTCCGATGGGACCGGCTGCAGAAGGTAATGTCTGTTTCATGCTTTCTAAAGACTATGTACCATGCAAAGATAATGCAAATTTCTCAGTAATGTATAAAAAATAAGCGCGGATAAAACTATCCGCGCTTGCTCTATCATAGATAATTCTATTATTTAATGCCCAATTGCGTTTTAACTTTGGCAGTTACATCAACGCTCTGTGCTCCTACGAATGGTATCGGGGTACGGGCCAAGTCGAAGATATAGACCACGCCTTCAGCCTTGCCGACAGCCTGGATGGCTTCGTCCAGTTTCTGATAGATGGGAGCCATAGCATCTTGCTGTGCTTTCTGCATACTTTGATAAGCTTCTTGTTGGAACTGCTCTTGGCGTTGAGCCATATCCTGCAGCTCTTTCTGACGTCTTTCTGCAATGTTTTTCGGCAGAGAGTCGGCTTGTGCCAGGAATTCCTGATACTTCTTCTGGAATTCTTCGTTGGTACGCTGCATTTCATCCTGGTATTTTTTAGACATGGCGTCCAAGTCAGCTTGGGCTTTGGTAAATTCAGGCATAACAGCGATTACATCTTGAGAATTCATGTGAGCGAATTTAGCTTGCGCCATAGCTCCCAGTGGGAGGGCGAACATAACTACGAGTAGTGCGATTTTTTTAAGCATAATGTTTATTATTTATTTGAATGATTATTCGTCGGGGACAAATATAGCGCAAACTGAACGCAATACAAAATAAGCTCGCTTATTTTTAATCTTGAATGCAGTCTATATTCTGAAACAAATGTATGAAATTAATTTGAATATCCCAGTTTTGCAAGTACCTCATTGCTGACGTCAATACTCGGTGAGGCAAAAATGATACTTGATGCGGAAGCGCGGTCTACAACTGCTGCATATCCGTTTTGTGTAGCAATTTCCTTTACAGCATTGTATATTTCGTCTTGAATGGGTTGCATCAGACTTTCACGTTTTTTATACAGTTCGCCTTCCGGACCGAAGTATTTGCGGCGCAGTTCGGCTGCTGATTTCTCTTTAGCGACAATCTCTTCTTCCTTTTTACCTCTCTGTGTTTCAGAAAGGGAAGCAATCTGAGACTGATAGTTCTTGTACAGAGTCTTGGCTTCTTCGGAAATCTTTTCGACCTCACTCTGCCATTGTCTGGAGGATTGCTCCAGTTGTTCATTGGCACGTTCGTAAGCAGGAATATTTTCCAGGATATATTCCATGTCAATCAAGGCGAACTTCTGTGCACCGGCTGTTATGCTTACTGCAAACAGCGTAAAAAGGATCAATAAACTCTTCTTCATAACGATACTGCATTAATTGTCAATTATCAATTGTCCATTGCTTAGAATTCCTGTCCCAGGATGAAGTGGAACTGGCTACCGCCATATTGCGAGGAACCCATTATTTTGTCGAAACCGTAAGCCCAGTCGATACCCATCATACCGATCATCGGGAGGAAGATGCGGACACCGACACCGGCTGAACGCTTCAATTCGAATGGGTTGAACTTATTGACATCATGCCATGCATTACCGGCTTCCACAAACGTTAACGCATAAATACTGGTACTTGTTTCGAGCATCAAAGGATATCTTAATTCCAGTCCGAGACGTGTATAGGCATAACCTTCAGAGCCGTATGGAGTCAATGAGCTGTTCTCATAACCACGGAGGGCGATGCTTTCTGTAGCATAGCTGGAGTAGCCGGTCATACCGTCACCACCCACGTCAAACGTTTCGAACGGAGACTTCTTGTATTTGTTGTAATGTCCCAGCAAACCGAATTCTACACGTCCCATCAATACCGGAGTACGTTTAACGGTAATCGGGTCCATCAACGGGATATAGATTTTGGATTTGAATTTCCACTTGTGGTATTCAATCCACTTGTGCATCTTGTTCATGTCTTCCTGGCTGCTGGTGCTATACTTGCTGTAATCGGTACCGTCGAACAGAGAGAAAGGCGGTGTGATTTGTGCAGACAACGAGAACTCGGAACCTTGGCGCGGATAAATCGGGTTGTCGATAGAGCTACGGGACAAGGTCAGGTTGAGGCTGAGGTTATTACACTTACCGTTGGTAACCGGGAAGTACTGCCAGTCACTCAGAACATAACGTTGGTAAGACAACTCGGCTGTGAACTGGAAGTAGTCATCCGGCCACTTCAAGCGCTTACCGAACATCACAGCAAGACCATACATCTGGATAGATTTGTCCGGGTCGTAATAATTCTCGTAGTTGTTGTAATTGCCGTAGTTGTACATACCGTAGCCATACATACCACTATAATAGCTGTTGTAATAGCTGTTCATGTAGGCCGAATTGTAATAACGGCTACTGATGTCGGTCTGGCGGGAATAGAAAGCCGATACGGAGAACGCATTCGGGCGTTTACCGCCAAACCACGGGTCGTAGAATGAAACGCTGTATGACTGATAGTATTTGGCATTGGTCTGTCCGCTGATGGTCAATGTCTGACCGTCACCTTGCGGGAGGATACCGCGGTAGTTCTCACCCGGATGCAGCAGGTTGGACAGAGAGAAATTGGTGAACTTCAGACTTAACTTACCGATAATACCCGTTTGTCCCCAACCGGCGGAGAACTCTACCTGGTCGTTGGCTTTGGATACAAGGTCATAACCGATGTCTACCGTGCCGTCTTCCGGTCTCGGCTGGATGTCGGGCTGGATTTGTTCGGGGTCGAAGTGTCCCATCTGCTGGATTTCACGCATGGAACGCATCAGGTCTTCACGGCTGAAGAGTTCGCCCGGACGGGTACGGAGTTCACGGCGTACTACGTTTTCATACAAACGGTCGTTACCGTTGATGCTGACTTTATTGATGGTAGCCTGGCGACCTTCGTAGATACGCATTTCCAGGTCGATGGAGTCGCCCACGATGTTTACTTCCACCGGTTCGAGGCTGTAGAACAGATAACCGTTGTTGTAGTAGAGGTTGCCGATGGCATCGTCATCGGTCATTGTACGTTCTTCAAGTAACTTTTGGTTGTAGACGTCACCCTTCTTCATCTGGAGGAGGAAGTTCAGTTGTTCGGAAGGATACAGTGTGTTACCTACCCAGGTTACATTGCGGAGGTAGTATTTCTGTCCTTCCTCAATCTGCATGAAGATGTCTACCGTGCGGTCATCGTAGGGCTTGATACTGTCTGTCACGATGATGGCGTCACGATAACCCAGTTCGTTGTATTTGTCGATAATCAGCTGTTTGTCCGCTTCGTAGTTGTCCTCAATGAATTTCTTGGTGCGGAACAGATTGAGCAGCTTGCCCTTTTCGTTTGTTTTCTTCATCACACGCTTCAGCTTCTTGGTCGTGAGGGCCTCGTTGCCTACAATGGTGATTTGATGTACTTTCACTTTCTCCTTCTTGTCGATGTCGATGTTGACAATCACTTCATTCTTCTTTTCCGGATCATCACGTTGGGTGATGATTACATCTGCATTCTTGAAGCCCTTGTCGTCAAAATAGCGCTTTATCAAGGTCTTGGCGCGGTCCACCAGATTAGGTGTAATCTGACCGCCCTTTATCATGCCGATTCTGCTTTCCAGGTCTTCACGCTCTGACTTCTTCACACCGTTGTAGCGTATGTCGGAAACACGCGGACGCATGGTCAGATGAATGGTCAGCCAAATTTGGTCACCTTCAATCTTGTCTGCTGTAATTTCCACGTCAGAGAACAGACCGTGGCGCCAGTAGCGCTTACAAGCTTGTGTAATCTCGTCACCCGGCACGGTGATAGTCTGCCCTTTGGATAGTCCGGACAATCCGACAATTACATAATCCTCATAGTTCTGGGCTCCTTCGACCTTAATGTCGGCTATTTCATACTTCTTGGGGGTTCCCGAATAGAGTATAACCGGCTTTTCGGTTTCATCGGTGTTGTTTACGTCCTGTGCTGCTGTTGTCAGTGCGCAGCCGAAAAGGCAGACAAACGTTACGAGTATGGAGAAAATACGATAGTGCATCTTTTTATTTACTATTTTACAATTTACTATTTACTATTTGTGTGTCCGGTGATTAATTGATTTGCTCGCTGGTCTTGCCGAACCTGCGTTCGCGTTTCTGATAGTCACATATGGCTTTGCGTAGCTCCTCTTCACGGAAGTCGGGCCAATAGGTATCACAGAAATAAAGTTCCGAATAGGCGCATTGCCAGAGCATGTAGTTACTGAGGCGGAGCTCTCCTCCGGTACGTATCAGCAGGTCGGGGTCGGGCATGAAGTGGGTTGTCAGATGACGGGATATGAGCTCATTGTCGATTTGTTCGGGTTTCAGCTCACCTTTCTGTACCAGGTCGGCTATTTGCCGGGCAGCTTCCGTTATTTCCCAGCGGGAAGAGTAGCTCAATGCCAGTACCAGGCACATTCCCGTGTTGTGGGAGGTGTGTGCCACGCAAGTGTTGAGCCGTTGCTGTACGTTGGCAGGCAGTTTTTCAATATCTCCTATTACCCGGAAACTGATATTGTTCTTCATGAACGTCTCTTCCTCTATGGAGTCGAAGAGCAATCCCATCAAGGCGGCTACCTCGTCCGACGGACGATTCCAGTTCTCGGTAGAGAACGTATATAAAGTAAGGTATCTGACTCCTAATTTAGCGGCTTCCTCTGCAATGACGTGCACAGTCTCTGCGCCGGCCTGATGTCCATAGCTGCGTTCGTGTCCACGCTGCTTGGCCCACCGTCCGTTACCGTCCATGATAATCGCCACGTGCTGGGGTATCCGGTTTAGATCGATTTCTTCCTTATATGACATCATTATTATTGTATTTCGAAGCCCAATCTGTTAAGACGTCCGCGCCATACTTCATTTTTGGTGCCGTTGCCGCCGAATATCACCCAAATGAAGTCCCGTTTGTCTGCCGGGGCCACAGTTTTGTCTTTCGTCGGTTCCACTATAATGGAGTACGCGCCTTTCCCTTTGAATTCCTGGGGTAGCAGGAACTTGGTTTCTGTCTTGCTCCACGCAATGCCTGTGATGGAGTTGTAGATGGCGTCAAGTTCTCCTCCAAAGCAATAGAACATGTCGCCATAGTACATAATGGCAGGGTTGACCATGCCGGGACAAGATGTGTCGTACACCGTGTTAGCCAGGCTTGCCCAGCCTTTGCCGTCCAATGAGAACCAGGGTATTGTCTCTTGTTCGTTGGCCAGCGGCATTCCTGCCAGAACCACCTTCTCTACACCATTGCCGGTGTTGGTCTGGGTGGTGGATATGTTTTCGGTAGGGAATCCTGCCGGGACTTCCTCAAGGGTAAGGTTGTCAGCCGTGTTTTCCGTTTCCCAATTCTTTCCGTCTTTACAGATGTTGAAATATTGCTTTCCGTTGATTTCCACAATACCCGAGAGCCGGTCAGAGAAACCATTGATGAGGACTATGACATTGTCTCCCAATGTAGTGACTTCTGTCCAGGCGCCGCCGTTGGTGGAGCTGAATACTCTCTTGCTTTTTGTAACCATGTAGAGTGCATTGTTATACTCTACGGCAGATGTCAGCTTTACGTCTGAAGGGAGGTTGCTGACATTGACTTTACTCCAGTTGTATTTATCGGGCGCAGTCGACGTCTTGTAAGCAGTAGTGTTGGAAGTGTAGACAAACAGTTCGTCTCCCAGTACAACCGCTTTTTGCTGACCTAAATTGATGGTATTGGAGAATACATTCCCTCTTTTCTGCATGTCTGTCCAGACGAGTGAGTCCGGGTCTTGCAGATGTACATTAACTTTCAGTTTATATTCGCGGACTGTAACACCGTCGGCGGCATGTGCTTTGAACAGCATGCCGGCATCGTTGTTCATGGCGGGTCTCAAATCCACGGAGTCCGACATGACGAATACCGTGTCGGTAGGCGAGCCTGAAGTTATCCAACCGGTAACGGTCATAGTATCAATCAGAATACGGTCAATGATGGTATCTGAACCTACGGGCAATGAATCTCTGTTATAGATGAGTCTATTGAGCTGGTCAATTGTAAATTTGTAATGTTTGCCATGTATGGTATCGATACCAAAAGCATGTATAGTAGCATCGGAGCTGAATTCATAATTGTCGTCAGAGTCAAGGCATGAACTTAGAGCAAATGACACAATAAGAAAACTCACAATTACTGATAGAAACTTTATTCTCATTTTGAAAGTTAGTGTTTATTTACAAGTTGCAAAAATAGGAACATTTTTTTCTATAAACAGCTTTACGGGGAAGTTTTATATAAAATTATAGATAATATCCCCCTTTTTCTCGATAAAAAAGCCCTGAAATGAGGCTATTGACTGTTTCTTGAGGCCGTATAATGGCGAAAACTCCTGCCGAAAGAATACTCTGTTGCAAATGGATATCCGTCACTGATTTCGGGTGCTTTGACGCCGGAATGAAGAAGGTGCGGAGCTTCTTCCACAAAGATTTCGTCCCACAATCCGGCATCAATGAAGGATTGGAGCGTTTGGCTGCCACCCTCTACCAAAAGGGATTGTAATCCGCGTGTATACAGCATTTCCATGATTTCGGGGAGTATATTCTGCCGGTAGTCGCTGACTGGCAGATATTCTACATTCGGTAGCGGAGCGTGCGGGATTTCTGTAAAAACGAGGGTCGGCACGCTACCGTCAAATAGGTGAAGGCTGGGGGATAGCTTTTGTTGCCGGTCCAGCACGATACGTACCGGTGAACGACCATACCAATGGCGGACATTCAGGCCGGGATTGTCCAGTTCAGCCGTACGGGTACCTACTAATATGGCACTGTGCTCTGCCCGTTTCTTGTGTACCAGCATCGAAGTCAGCGGGCTGGAGAGGATAACCGGTTTACCGTCCGTGCGGGAGTAATCGATATATCTGTCAGAAGATTCCGCCCATTTTAGGGTGATGTAGGGGCGTCGCAAAGTATGGAAAGTGATGAACCTGCGGATGAGCTGCCGACATTCTGTTTCCAGCACTCCGACAATAACTTCACGTCCGGCATCCTTCAGTTTCTGTATGCCTCGGCCCGCAACCTTAGAAAAAGGGTCCCGGCACCCGATGACGATGCGTGGAATCTGCTTCTCGATGATGAGGTCTGCACAAGGAGGAGTTTTGCCATAGTGCGAACACGGTTCCAGGCTGACATAGATGGTGGAACGTTTCAGCAGGGACGTGTCTTTCACGGAACGGATGGCGTTGACCTCGGCGTGGGCTTCTCCACAGCGCACATGGTATCCCTCGCCTATGATTTTCCCGTCACATACTATTACCGCTCCCACCATCGGGTTGGGTGCTGTATTGCAAAGTCCGTTTTGTGCCAGTTGGATGCATCGCAGCATATATTTCTCTTCTTCTGAATTCATATCCTTGCTTGTCTTTTGGTTGAATAATCAAAATTAATGATTACTTTTGCAGCCCGAATAAAACCGGACTCCGAATGAATGTAACCGTTTCACATATCCGCAGTGCTTTGCAGGAGTGCTATCCTCCCCGGGAGGCAGCCAATCTTTCCCGTATTGTCTGCTGTGAAATGTTAGGTCAGAGTCATATTGACTATTACCTGGGCAAAGATATGATTTTATCTCCAAAGGATGAAAAGGAATTGGAAAGCATTCTTTCCCGTCTGTGCAATTTTGAGCCCATACAGTATGTGCAGGGTACTGCCCGTTTCCTGGGACGTACTTTTCGGGTGGCTCCGGGGGTGCTTATTCCCCGTCCCGAAACGGAAGAACTGGTGGAGAGGATGCTGGAGGAAGTCGCTCCGGCTTCCCGTATTCTCGACATTGGCACTGGAAGTGGGTGTATTGCCGTCACTTTGTCTAAAGAGTTGCCGGAAGCGGAAGTAACTGCTTGGGACATTTCCGGAGAAGCTCTTGCCATAGCCGGCGACAATAACCGCCTTTTGCAGACCTCCGTACAATTTGTACAGCGTGATGTCCTGACGTATCAACCGACTGAGGATGAGTACTTTGATGTAATCGTCAGTAATCCGCCTTATGTTACGGAAACAGAAAAGAAGGACATGGAGCCAAATGTCTTGAACTGGGAACCTTCGGGAGCTTTGTTTGTTCCAGACAGCGACCCGCTCCGTTTCTATCGGCGTATAGGTGAACTGGGACGGAGCATGCTGACGGTCGGCGGCCGACTCTATTTTGAAATCAACCGGGCATTTGGAGAGGCTGTCGCTTCGATGCTTCGCAAGCAAGGCTATACGAATGTCCGTATCCGAAAAGATATTTCCGGCAACGACCGGTACGTAATTGCAGAACGATGATAGAAATAACTGAAACTGAAGCTTTGAACAGAGTGGCGGCATATTGCTCCACTGCCGAGCATTGCCGGGCGGAGATTGCGGAGAAACTGCAACGCTGGGGCATTGCCTATGATGCCATAGACCGTATCATCAACCGTCTGGAACAAGAGAAGTACATTGATGAAGAACGCTTCTGCCGTGCTTTCATCAACGACAAATACCGTTTAGCCAAATGGGGCAAGATGAAGATAGGGCAGGCGCTCCAGTTGAAAAAGATATCTTCATCTGTCTATTGGCCCTATTTGAACGAGATTGATGAGGAGGAATACCACGCCGTCTTGCAGAAACTGCTGGCGGCAAAGCGTAAAAGCGTCCGTGCCGAAAGTGAGTATGAGTTGAATGGCAAACTGGTGCGTTTTGCCTTGAGCAGGGGGTTCGAAATGAAGGATATATGTCGTTGCATAGAGGTTTCTGAGGAAAATGACTACTCCGAATGAAAATTATCGGCTTTCTCTTTTTTATTCTCATTCTGTTTCCGTATTTTTGTGCCATATTTATCATATATAGATTAGTTTTGCTATGAAAACTTTAGAAAGATTGTTTGCAGAGAAGTTGCTGAAGATAAAAGCGATTAAACTACAACCGGCTAACCCGTTCACTTGGGCATCCGGATGGAAGTCTCCGTTTTATTGTGATAACCGCAAAACCCTTTCTTATCCTTCTCTCCGTAATTTCGTAAAGATTGAAATTACGCGTCTGATTTTGGAACGTTTCGGACAGGTGGATGCCATTGCCGGTGTGGCAACGGGAGCTATCCCGCAAGGTGCCTTGGTGGCCGATGCATTGAACTTGCCGTTTGTATATGTACGCTCCACTCCGAAAGACCATGGACTGGAGAATTTGATTGAAGGTGAACTTCGTCCCGGTATGAAGGTGGTAGTCGTGGAAGATTTGATTTCTACGGGTGGAAGCAGCTTAAAGGCTGTAGAAGCTATCCGCCGTGACGGATGTGAGGTCATCGGTATGGTAGCTGCCTATACTTATGGTTTCCCGGTTGCCGAAAAGGCTTTCAAGGATGCCAAAGTGCCTTTGGTGACGCTGACCAATTACGAGGCTGTGATGGAAGTGGCACTGCGTACGGGCTATATCGAGGAAGAAGATGTGGAGACTCTGAATGAATGGCGTAAAGACCCTGCACATTGGGAATCTGGAAAATAAGAACTTATTTGTAAAAATGTTAATATGGATAAAAGAGCCATTCGGATAGATTCTGTCCGGATAGTTCTTTTTTCTTTTTGAATACGATTGATTATGACGAAATTTGAGAGTGGAGTGAAAGTTGTACCGGCTTCACAAGAAGCTGTTTATGAAAAGCTTTCCGACCTGAGCAATCTGGAGAAGGTGAAAGACCGTCTGCCTGAAGACAAAGTGAAGAACTTGAGTTTTGACGCGGAGAGCATGACGATAGAGGTGGCCCCCGTGGGAAAGATTACGTTGCAGATTGTGGAGAAGGAACCTTGCAAGTGTATCAAGTTTGCAACAACCACTTCACCGCTGCCCTTCAATCTGTGGATACAGATTGTACCCACCACCGAAACCGAATGCAAAATGAAGCTGACCATCGGCATGGATATAAATCCGTTTATGAAGACCATGGTGCAGAAACCCTTGCAGGAAGGACTGGAGAAGATGGCAGATATGTTGGCGATGATACAATATTAATCACTAACCATTAATCATTAGAAACAACGTGGCTCAGAAACTTTGGGAAAAATCCGTTCAGGTAAATAAGGATATCGAACGCTTCACGGTAGGCCGTGACCGTGAAATGGACCTTTATTTGGCAAAGCACGATGTGCTGGGTTCCATGGCGCACATCACGATGCTCGAAAGCATTGGCTTGTTGACGAAGGAAGAACTGCGGCAATTACTGGCCGAATTGAAGGAAATCTATGCGATGGCCGAGCGTGGAGAATTTGTGATAGAAGAGGGAGTGGAAGACGTTCACTCACAAGTGGAACTTATGCTGACGCGCAACTTGGGTGATATAGGTAAGAAAATACACAGCGGACGTTCGCGCAACGACCAGGTGTTGCTCGATTTGAAGCTCTTTACCCGTGCAGAGATAAAGGAAGTGGCAGAGGCTGTGGAACAATTGTTCCATGTGCTGGTTATGCAGAGCGAACGCTACAAGGATGTACTGATGCCGGGTTATACACACTTGCAGATAGCCATGCCGTCTTCTTTCGGACTTTGGTTTGGGGCATACGCCGAGAGCCTGGTGGACGATATGATGTTCCTTCAGGCAGCTTTCAAGATGTGCAACCGCAATCCTTTGGGTTCTGCTGCGGGATACGGTTCCTCGTTCCCGCTGAACCGTACGATGACTACCCGTCTTTTGGGATTTGATTCCCTCAACTACAACGTAGTGTATGCCCAGATGGGGCGTGGCAAGATGGAGCGTAATGTAGCTTTCGCCCTTGCCAGTGTGGCCGGAACCATATCGAAATTGGCTTTTGACGCATGTATGTTCAACAGTCAGAACTTCGGTTTTGTGAAGCTGCCGGACGATTGCACTACCGGCTCCAGCATCATGCCTCACAAGAAGAACCCGGACGTCTTTGAACTGACGCGTGCCAAGTGCAACAAACTGCAATCCCTTCCCCAGCAGATTATGATGATAGCCAACAATCTTCCTTCCGGCTATTTCCGTGACTTGCAGATTATCAAAGAGGTCTTCCTGCCTGCTTTTCAGGAACTGAAAGACTGTCTGCAGATGACGACTTACATTATGAATGAAATCAAGGTGAACGAACATATTCTTGATGATGACAAGTATCTGCTTATTTTCAGTGTGGAGGAAGTCAACCGCTTGGCACGTGAAGGGATGCCTTTCCGCGATGCCTACAAGAAGGTGGGACTGGATATTGAAGCCGGAAACTTCTCGCACAGCAAAGAGGTGCACCATACCCATGAAGGCAGTATCGGAAACCTTTGCAACGATGAAGTCTCTGCCCTGATGCAGAAAGTGGTAGATGGTTTCAATTTTGAGACCATGCAAGCTGCGGAGAAAGAGTTGCTGGGCAGGTAAAAGGTTCTGCGGGTTCAAGTCCCGCTGCGAGTACTGTACTTTTATAAAAAAAAATTTGGCAGAAACGGGAAAACTGTTTATCTTTGCACCCGTTCTCCAAATGCGGAAATAGCTCAGTTGGTAGAGCATAACCTTGCCAAGGTTAGGGTCGCGAGTTCGAGTCTCGTTTTCCGCTCTCTTTTCCCTTTTTAGGATGCTCGAATGGTGGAATGGTAGACACGAAGGACTTAAAATCCTTTGGCCATTGCGGCTGTGCGGGTTCAAGTCCCCTGTTTTTCCTTATTGGAACAAACTGTTTCTCTATACTTGAACAAAGTGTTCATCTCTGTGAACTAACAAACTAACTATAATACTATAGTAGATGATATGCGCGTGGCACTTGGTAATATGTGCTTGCAGATGAAATAAAAGAATCTATATAAATAGCCTCCTCTTTATTGTTCAGAACAGCTTGGGGCGTTTGTTATTGAACCGATAGCCGATACCCAACATCAGATAATTGGGCTCATGAAATTCCCGGAGGTTATATCCTATATGGAGATACGAATTGCGTGTTACGTCTATTTTCAGGGCAAGAATCTGATAGAAAGACTTCATGTCACCGCCGCCGTGCAGAACATTGGCTCCCAGACCGATACCTACCGTGAAGTAAGGCATGACAAATTCTCCGCGGGCAGATAAGCCCAATGCCATCTGCTTCTTGGCGGGCGGAGTATAGAAGCCGTTCTCTTCTTCGTACGATTCTTTCATGTTCGCACTGTGGTCGTATACGCCGTCCAGCGCCACACCGGCACGGAATTTATAGCCGAAGTTGTACATGGGTGCAAAGCTGAAACCGAACACGTTGTAAGTGCCGGGTGCGGGTACCTGGCCACTACTGCCCTCATGGGCCACTGCTTTCTTTCGCCAGGAGCCGAACAAAGTCAGGTCGTAGCTGACGTGGCGGGGGAATGGAGGAACGATAGGGCGTTGCCATGATTGGGCGAGCTCATCCGCTCTGCGGTTAAAGTTATATACCAACCCCACTTTGCAGTCCACCGTGTTCAGACCGGAGTTGGGATATTGGGTATTTCCGTTGGAAAAGTGGCTTCCGGTAGTTCCTATCATCAGGTCGAACTTGGGGGAGAGTGCCCACTTTAAGTAGAGGTTCACATTGAGATAGGCATTCACTTTCGAGCCGATAATCTGGTTCTCCGGGTTGTCATATTCATCGTAGGGTTTCCAGCCGAACGATGCGCCGAAGTTCCATTCATAGTTCAAGGATATGCGGGGGCTGAATTGGGCGATGCGTCCCCCTTGAAACAGATAGACCGCCAGCGGGTTGCCCAGCTCTTCCGGATTGCCGAAGTTGAAATAGCCGACTCCAATCCCTTGATAGGCTCCTATATAAGCCTGGTCGGCAACGGTGTGGGGACGGAGCTGGAAGGAGTATTTCAGATGGCCGGCATAGGCATTTTTCATGGCCTTGTATTGGTGGTTGGAGTACTCCAGAAAAGGGCTGGTCTGAAAAATATAGCCAGCACGCCCTTCTACGCCTAATCTGTGGATGAAGCGCTGTGAGAAAGGGAGTGTATCCCGTTTGTATTCCGAATGACTATCGGATGTCCATTGTTGGGCGTATATTGTATCAGACAAGAAAAGTACCGCTCCTAAGAAAGCCAGTATTTTCCATATCTGCGTTCTATTTTTCATATGCCGTGTCGGTCTTTCTTGTTTATAAATGTTCCAAGTGAAGTTTAATTTCGTGCAAATATAGTTCTTTTCTCCTTTTGGTATTCACAATGAGACAACTATTTGTAAAAAGAGGGGGTAAAACGGAAATCGTCAATAGAATGGCCGACTTCGGTTTTATCCCCTCCTTATTCATTCACCCGGATGTTGTCTTATGATTCAGATACTGGGTGGCGAGTATTATTTCCGGTCGTTCTCCCGGATTTCCACACGGCGGATTTTCCCGCTGATGGTTTTGGGGAGCTCATCAACAAATTCGATGACACGCGGGTATTTGTAGGGAGCCGTCACTTTCTTCACATGGTTCTGCAACTCCTTGACAAGCTCTTCTTCGGCGCGTGCCTTGTACTCTTTTGCCAACACAATCGTAGCTTTTACCACTTGGCCGCGGATTTCATCGGGCACACCGGTAATGGCACATTCCACTACGGCTGGGTGGGTCATCAATGCACTTTCCACTTCGAACGGGCCGATGCGATAACCGCTACTTTTGATAACGTCGTCGGCGCGGCCCACGAACCAGAGGTAGCCGTCTTCGTCCTTCCAGGCTACGTCTCCCGTGTAGTAAATGCCGTTGTTCCATGCCTCGTGGGTACGGTTGGCATCGCGGTAGTATTCCTTGAACAATCCCAGCGGTTTGCCTTTGTCGGTACGGATTACAATCTGTCCCTGCTCACCGGCTTCCACAGAACGGCCGTCGTTGTCTATCAGGTCTACGTCGTATTGCGGATTGGGCAATCCCATGCTGCCGGGTTTCGGTTCCATCCAGGGCATGGTGGCGACGGTGAGGGTCGTTTCGGTCTGTCCGAAACCCTCCATCAACTTGATGCCCGTCAGTTTCTTGAAGGTCTCGAATACAGCGGGGTTCAAGGCTTCTCCGGCGATGGTGCAGTATTCCAGGCTGGATAGGTCGTACTTCGTAAGGTCTTCGTGAATGAGGAACCGGAAGATGGTGGGCGGTGCACAAAGCGACGTGACGTGATAATCCTGTATCTTCTCCAGTATGGCTGCGGGAGTGAACTTCTCGTGGTCGTATACAAATACGTTGGCACCGGCAATCCATTGTCCGTAGAGCTTGCCCCACACGGCTTTTCCCCAACCGGTGTCGGCAATGGTGAGGTGTAGGCTGCTCTCTTTCAGGTTGTGCCAGAAGCTGCCGGTGACGATATGTCCCAACGGATAGGTGAAGTCGTGGGCCACCATTTTGGGCTCTCCGGTAGTACCGCTGGTGAAGTACATCAGGGAGATGTCATCGTTCGTGTTCGGATGTTCCGGTTTCACGAAAGGAGCGGCGGCCTCGATACCTTTGTGGAAGTCTTCGAATCCTTCGGGAGCTTCCGGCCCGACGCTTACGAGGCGTTTCACAGAAGGAGACTCTGGCATAGCTGCCGTGATATGGTCGGTGATGACGCTTTCGCCGGCACAGACTATCATTTTAATGTCTGCGGCGTTGCAGCGGTATACGATGTCTTTCTTCGTCAGCAGGTGGGTGGCGGGAATCACCACTGCACCGAGTTTGTGCAGTGCCACAATGCTGAACCAGAATTCATAACGGCGTTTCAGTATCAGCATCACCATGTCTCCGTGCCCGATGCCGAGGCTTTGGAAATAGGAAGCCGTCATGTCTGTGTACCGTTTCATGTCGGCAAAGGTAAACTGCCGGCATTCGCCCTGGTCATTGGTCCACAACAGTGCGGGTTTGTCGGGCTGCTCGGCTGCCCAGGCATCCACTACGTCGTAGCCGAAGTTGAAATTCTCCGGTACGTTTATCTTCAAGTTCTTGATGAAGTCCTCCTGTGAGGTGAAGGATGTTTGAGATAAAAATCTTTCTACCATAACTTTATTACATGATTACTGCCAGGAATTTTACAGTCTTTCCGTCAAGCGCCTTCATGCCGTGCGGCAGTTTGGAGTTGAAGTATAGACTGTCTCCTTCGTTTAAGATTAAGTCTTTGCCGTCGATGCTGACCATCATACGGCCTTCCAGTACGAGGTTGAACTCCTGACCGGTATGGCTGTTGTAATGTATCGGCTCGCTGTCCGGTTTCGGTTCTACGGTCACGATGAACGGGTCTGCCGTGCGGTTGATGAAACCGGCTGCCAGCGATTGGTATTTATATGCCTTGGTACGTTCTATACTGGTTCCTTTTCCGGCACGTGTCAGGAAGTAGGAGCTCATTTTGGGCTCTTGCCCAAACATCAGTGCGTCCAGTGATATGCCGTAGTGCCGTGCTATCTTCTGCAGCATGCTGACCGAGATGTCGAATTCTCCGGTTTCGGCCAGACGGTACTCTTCTGCAGAGATGTCGCAGTCGCGGGCGATATCGTCGGCAGTCAGTTCCAATACGTCACGCAGTCCGCGCAGGCGTTCGGCTATTTGTCTGATTTGTTCGTCCATAATTATATTTTTTTAATGGGTTGTTATTAAAGTGTGGCAATGTGCCAATAGGCTGCACAATGTTTAATTATACCGTAGCTCATAGGCATATCGGGACATCGTTACATTAGCACATTAAATATCATTTACTCGCTTTGATGGCTTTAATCACAGTGGAGGTGAATCCTTCATGTTCCAGCTCGTTGATTCCCTTGATGGTAATTCCTCCGGGGGTACACACCTTGTCAATCTCAACACTGGGGTGCGTGTCGTTGTTCAGAATCAGCTCGGCTGCCCCTTTCACGGATTGTGCCACCATGCGCATGCCGTCTTTGGGATAGATACCCATTTCAACGCCGGCCTGCATGGCTGCCTGGATATACTTAAGCACGTAGGCGATGCCGCAGGAAGTCATGGCAGTGGTTGCCGCAATCTTTTCTTCGGGAATGAGCATGGCGAGTCCCATCTGGTTGAAAATGTCCAGCATCAGTTGCTCCTGCTCCTTGGTGGCATTGCGGCTGGCGATGAGTGTCATGCTTTCCATCTCGCTGATGGCGGTATTGGGAATAAGACGGAACATGGTCATTTCTTTGTCTGCTACATAGTGTGTCAGCTCTTCAAAAGGAATGCCGGCTGCAACGGATATAAGAATCTCTGTGCCTTTTAGTTCCAGTTCCTTTATCACTGGCTCCATCAGCCATGGCTTCACGGCAAAGATTATCATATCTGCACCGGCTGCCGCTTCCTGGTTGTCATTGGTCACTTGCAATGCGGGGAATTCTGCCTTCAGCTTGTCCAGCTTGCCCTGGGTGGGGTTGGAGACAATGATGTTACCGGCAGGGATGATTGTTCCTTTTGCCAGCCCTCGGGCAATGGCTCCCCCCATATTTCCTGCACCGATAATTGCTGTTTTCATATCTTTTTGTTGTTAAAAGAGTTGTTTTGCTGGCAAAGGTAGATAAATTTTCTACAAAAAACGACCGAGAGAGAAAGGTATTCTGCTTTTCGGTCGTTTCTTTTGCTGGCTGATTATTTGTGTCAAATATTAAAGTACTTTCTTGAAGCGTTCCAAGAATTCCTTTGCTTCATCCATGCCGAGGCACAGAGGCGGCAGCAGGCGAAGTACATTCGTACCGCTTACACCGGTGAATACATGCTGCTCTTTCAGTAGTCTTAGGCGCAGTTCCTTGATGGGTTCTTCAAATTCCAGCCCTATCATGAGTCCGCGTCCGCGAACGTCCTTGATTTGAGGGAATTTCTTTAGTTCCGTTATCAGGAAGTTGCCGACTTGGGCAGCATTCTCTATCAGGTTTTCCTGCTCTATCACATCCAGCACGGCAAGGGCGGCACTGCAAGCCAGGTGGTTTCCGCCGAAAGTGGTTCCAAGTTGCCCGTATACTGGTGTAAACATTGGGCTGATGAGTACGCCTGCCATCGGGAAACCATTGCCGATGCCTTTTGCCACGGTGATGATGTCGGCTTTGATGCCGTTGTACTGATGGGCGAAGAACTTGCCGCTGCGTCCGTAGCCGCTTTGGATTTCATCGAGAATCAAGACCGTGTTGTGTTCCGTACAAGTCTGGCGGAGAGCCTGCATGAATTCGTCTGTCGGCAGTTGGATGCCGCCTACACCTTGTATGCCTTCGATAATCACTGCGCAGACATCTCCTTTGGACAATTCGGCCTTCATGGCTTCGATGTCGTTCAACGGGAGGTAGGTGACGTGCCCGCAGTTGTTGATGGGAGCGATGATTTTAGGATTGTTCGTTACTTCCACCGCCAGTGAGGTACGTCCGTGGAATGCTTTTGAGAAGGATATCACACGGGTACGGCCATTGTAGAAAGAGGCGAGTTTCAAGGCGTTTTCATTGGCTTCGGCACCGCTGTTGATGAGGAAGAATGAGTAGTCGTCATAGCCACAGACTTTTCCCAAGCGTTCTGCCACTTGCTGTTGCAGCTTGTTAATTACTGAGTTTGAGTAGAATCCTAACGTAGCAACTTGGTTACTCACCATCTCTACATAATGTGGATGTGCATGTCCGATTGAGATGACTGCATGGCCACCGTAGAGGTCGAGGTATTCGGTACCGTTCTCGTCCCATACATGGCAGCCTTTTCCTTTGACGATGTTGATGTCAAAGAGAGGGTATACGTCGAATAAATTCATTTTTTTTAGAATGCAGAAGGTTTCAACCGTAATCCTACGGTCTCTTCCAGGTTAAACATTAAATTCATGTTGTGGACTGCTTGTCCGCTGGCACCTTTCAGGAGGTTGTCGATGCAGGAAATGATAAGCAGCTTGTCACCGTGCTTCTCCAGGTGGATGAGGCATTTATTGGTATTCACCACTTGTTTCAGGTCAATGTTCTTTTCCACGACAAATGTAAAGGAATCTTTGGCGTAGTATTCTTCGTACATACGGATGATTTCTTCCAGAGCCACTTTGGTCTTTACTACGATGGTAGTGAAGATACCGCGCGGGAAGTCACCCCGGTAGGGGATAAAATCTATTTCTGCATCGAAACTGTTTTGCAGCTGGCGGAGTGATTGCTTGATTTCGGGCACGTGCTGGTGCTCGAAAGCTTTGTAAACACTCATGTTGTTGTTGCGCCAGCTGAAGTGGCTCGTGGCACCCGGTTTCACTCCGGCACCCGTACTTCCGGTGATGGCATTCACCATGATGTCATCATTCAGCATCAGGTGCTTGGCGAGCGGCAGCAGCCCCAATTGTATGCAGGTGGCAAAGCAGCCCGGATTGGCTACATGCTTTGCCTTGCAGGTGGCGCGGCGGTTCAGTTCCGGCAAGCCGTAAATGAAGTCGTGGTCAGGAGAGGCTATGCGGTAGTCCATGGAGAGGTCGATGATTCTCAACTCCTCGGGCACGTTGTGGCTTTCGAGGAATTTTCTCGTGTCGCCATGTGCCGTACAGAAAAACAGCACGTCGATTTCTTCCAACGGAAGCTGGTCGGTAAATACCAAATCTGTTTCACCGTACAGTCCTTCGTGTACATCAGTAATTTTGTTGCCGGCGTTGCTTGAACTGTTTATGAATACGATTTCCGCTTCCGGATGGTTGAGCAGTAAACGTATCAGTTCGCCTGCCGTGTATCCGGCTCCGCCGATGATTCCTACTTTAATCATTTCTATAATATCTATTGGATTCTTCTGGTATGATAATCAATAATATAATGTATATAATTACACCTGCAAAAGCAGTAAAGACGGTAGCGAACGTATAAACGATGCGTACTAAAGATACGTCAAGTCCGAAAAAAATTGCCAGTCCTGCACATACACCGGAAAGTATTCTTCCGGTTCGGGGACGTGTCAGTTTCCGTTTCTTGTCCGTCATTTAGATTTTCTCGTCTTTGTGATTTGAATAATATGCACGCAGTGCCGTGGAGGTTACTTTGATGAATCCCTTGGCATCTTCTGCCGTCCAGCCTTTCTGCATTTCGCCGTATTCGCCGAACTTGTTTTTCACAAGGTCGTCCTTGCTTTCTACACCTACGGTAGAGAAGCAGAGTGGGTGAAGCTCGAGGATAGCCGTACCGTTTACGTTGCGTTGCGAGGATTCCAGCATGGCTTCGATGTCGCGCATTACCGGTTCCAGATATTGGCTTTCGTGCAGGAACATGCCGTACCAGTTGGCTACCTGGTCCTTCCAGTATTGCTGCCATTTGCTCAAGGTATATTTCTCCAGGAACTTGTGTGCGCCGATAATCAGCATGGGTGCGGCAGCTTCGAAGCCTACACGGCCTTTGATACCGATAATCGTGTCGCCTACGTGCATGTCGCGGCCGATGCCGTATGCTGCACCGATCTCTTCCACTTTCTGGATGGCTTTGATGGGATCGTCGAATGTCTCGTCGTTCACGGCTTTTAGTTCCCCCTTCTCAAAAGTGAGGCGCAACTGCTCGCTGCCCTCTTTGGTGCAGTGTTTCAGGTAGGCGCTTTCGGGCAATCCTTGTGCAGAATCCAGAATCTCACCACCACAGATGGAGGTGCCCCACAGACCCACGTTATAGGAGTATTTCAGTTTGGTGAAGTCGGCGGCAAAACCGTGTTGGTTCAGGTAGTCAATCTCTTCCTGACGGCTCAGTGCCATGTCGCGTGTCAGCGTAATGATTTCCACGCCCGGAGCCATGACGAGGAAAGTCATGTCGAAGCGAATCTGGTCGTTACCCGCACCCGTAGAACCATGAGCGATGGCATCGGCGCCGATTTCGTTGGCATAGCGTGCAATGGCCAGTGCCTGGAAGATACGTTCGGAACTTACGGAGATGGGGTAGGTACCGTTACGCAGTACGTTTCCGAATACCATGTATCTTAGGCTTTTTTCGTAGTACTCTTGCGTCACGTCAATGGTGACGTATTCTTTGGCACCCAGCTTGTAGGCATTCTCCTCGTTAGTCTTCAACTGTTCGGGGCTGAAACCGCCAGTATTGGCACAAGCTGCATATACTTCGTATCCTTTTTCTTTGGCAAGATACATGACCGTGAATGAGGTATCCAAACCGCCGCTGAATGCGACTACCACTTTTTTCTTCTTTTCCATATCCTTATATTTTTATATTTTATCTTCTTCGTGCAGCTTCGGGTCGTAAAGCATTGCTGTGCAGATGCAGAATTTACGGTTCTTGGCTACCAATATATCATGGTTGATACAGCCTTCGCAACCTTTCCAGAAGGATTCGTCATCGGTTAGTTCGTTGAAGGTGACGGGCACATATCCTAGCTCGGTATTCATTTTCATGACGGCAGCTCCACTGGTGAGACTGAAAACTTTGGCATTGGGCCAACGTAGGCGTGCCAGGCGGAAAGAGGCGGTCTTGATACGTTTTGCCAGTCCCAGTCCCCGGTATTTGGGGTGTACTATCAGACCGGAGGTTGCTACATATTGCTTGTTGCCCCAGCTCTCTATGTAGGTGAAACCGGCAAAATCGTCTCCACACAAGGCTATGATGGCCTTTCCTTCTTTCATCTTAGTAGCTACGTATTCGTGTGTGCGTTCTGCGATGCCCGTTCCGCGTACCTTGGCAGCTTCCCGGATGGTATCCAAAATCTTGTCCACGTAAACTTCATGTGAGGCGTCAGCCACCATCACATCAATTTGTTTCGAATCCATTTCTTATTTAATTTCTTGTTTTTTGTTGTTATCTATCATTTAATGTTCGGGATGATTTGCGATAGGAAGCTGCGTACCTCGTCATGTGACGCCGCTTCGTGCACCACCAGCATGATGGTGTCATCTCCGGCAATGGTACCCAGAATGGCGGGACACTCCCGGTTGTCGATGTCGTAGGCCATGCTGCTGGCATATCCGGGCCGGGTACGGATGACGGCAATATTGCCCGAAAATTGAAGTGAAACGAATCCGCTTGTCATCAACATCTCACTTGCACTCTGGTCGTTCGAACGTTTATACATGATGTTGTTGGGCAGCACATATACGTATTTACCGTTCATGTTCGCTGCTTTCGCTACTTTCAGCTGTTTCAAGTCGCGTGACAAGGTGGCTTGTGTCAGTTCAAAGCCTTCCTTGCTCAAAGCTTGCAACAGTTCTTCCTGAGAACTGACGTCTTTGCTTGAGATAATCATCTTGATGGCGTCTAACCGATTGGCTTTTTTCTTCATTTTCTGTATAATTATTCTAAGAGTAGTGCAAAATTAGGGATTATTTCGGAAAGAATATGCAAAAAGGAGAGCTTTTTTATTCTTTTTATACATCGGGTGTACTGTATATGTTGTTTTTGTTCTCTTTGTTGGAGTCTTGTTTGTTCTTTTACGTTATTGGAGATTGTTTCCGTATGTCTTTGGTAAATGTTGATATAATATAGAATAGATATGCAATTGTCAAATCTGACACCCTTTCAATCAAAAACTGTACAAAAAGTAGGGGGATAATCTCCTATTTTTGTATCGTTGAATAGCAACTAAAACTAATTACCATGAAACAATGCTTTTTTGCGGTCGACTTGGGGGCTACCAGTGGTCGCACAATTCTGGGAACTTTTACTTCGAATGGTTTGGAAATGGAAGAAGTAAACCGTTTCCCAAATCATCTGATTGAAGCTGGCAGACATTTTTACTGGGATATTTATGAACTTTACCGTCATATTATTGAAGGGCTAAGGATTGCCGCCCGTAAAGGTGTAGAAATAACTTCCATCGGTATCGACACTTGGGGAGTAGATTTTGTCTGTGTAGGTAAGGATGGGGGATTTCTTCGCCAGCCGTATTCCTATCGTGACCCTCATACGGTGGGTGCTCCGGAAGCGTTCTTCACACGTATACCTCGTAGCCATGTGTATGGATGGACGGGGATTCAGGTGATGAATTTCAACTCCTTGTTCCAACTTGATACATTACGCCGTAATCATGACAGTGCATTGGCAGCTGCAGATAAATTGCTGTTTATGCCTGATGCTTTGAGCTATATGTTGACCGGTCAGATGGTAACGGAGTATACTATTGCCAGTACGGCACAGTTGGTAAATGCCAATACCTGCAGGCTGGAGGATGCCTTGCTGCAGGAGATTGGACTGACACAAGCTCATTTCGGGCGTTTTGTCTATCCTGGTGAAAAAATAGGGGGCTTGACGGAGGAAGTACAACGAATAACCGGACTTGGCGCTGTCCCCGTGATAGCTGTTGCCGGGCATGATACGGCTTCTGCTGTTGCTGCCGTACCTGCCATGGACCGTAATTTTGCTTATCTAAGTAGTGGTACTTGGTCTCTGATGGGAGTGGAGACGGATGCTCCAGTCATTACTGCTGAAACAGAATCCTTGAATTTTACGAATGAAGGCGGTGTGGAAGGAACCATTCGTTTGTTAAAAAATATTTGTGGTATGTGGCTGCTTGAACGTTGCCGTACCGAATGGGGGAAATCCCTTATTCTGAACTCATCGTTGAGGCTGGTACTTGTGAACCATTCCGTAGTCTAATTAATCCGGATGATGCTTTGTTTACCAATCCGGCGAATATGGAGCAAGCCATCAAGACCTATTGTTCCGATTATCGTCAGCCTATTCCCATGACACATGGACAGATAGTACGCTGTATCTTTGAGAGTCTTGCTTTGAGATACCGTCAGGTGCTGGATAGCCTGCGAAATCTTTCACCACGTCCGGTGGAGGCTTTACATGTTATCGGTGGCGGTAGCCGTAACGAACTGCTTAACCAGTGGACAGCCAATGCTGTCGGTATTCCCGTGATTGCCGGACCTTCCGAAGCTACTGCTATCGGTAACGTTATGGTTCAGGCATTGGCTGCCGGAGCAGCTAGAGACATTGCTTCCATGAGACAGCTCATCAACCGTTCCATACCATTAAAGACTTTCTATCCGCAGGATATGGAGGATTGGAATACCGCTTACCTGCACTTCAAGCAATTGACGATGACTAATTATAATGGATAATGATTACCAATAACTTATAACTCATAATCAAATCACGTATCATGAAAGAAGAATTGATAAACAAAGCGTATGAAATTGCTAAAGAGCGTTACGCAGCTCTCGGATTGGATGTAGAAAAAGTAATGGAGCAACTTCAGAAAGTGTCTATCTCCATGCATTGTTGGCAGGCCGATGATGTTCAGGGATTCGAATCTGCCGGCTCATTGACCGGTGGTATCCAGACAACAGGAAACTATCCCGGTAAAGCCCGTAATATGGAAGAACTGCGTTCCGATATTTTGAAAGCTGCTTCTTATATCCCCGGTAAGCACCGTTTGAATTTGCATGAGATTTACGGTGACTTTGGCGGTACCTTCGTAGATCGCGATCAGGTAGAGGTGAAACATTTCGAAAGCTGGATGCAATGGGCAGCCGAGAATGGTATAAAATTGGATTTTAATTCCACTTCTTTCTCTCATCCGAAGAGCGGTAATCTTTCTCTGGCTCATCCGGACCAAGGTATCCGTGACTTTTGGGTCGAACATACTAAACGTTGTCGTGCCATTGCCGAAGAAATGGGGCGCCGCCAGGGAGATCCCTGCATCATGAATCTTTGGGTGCATGATGGTAGCAAGGATATCACTGTAAACCGTATGAAGTATCGTGTGCTTTTCAAAGATTCTCTCGACCGTATTTTTGCTACGGAATACAAGCATATGAAGAACTGCCTTGAATCGAAGGTGTTTGGCATAGGTTTAGAGAGTTATACAGTAGGCTCCAATGAATTCTGTATGGGCTATAGTGTACAGCATCAGAAACTTATTACTATTGATACCGGGCACTTCCATCCTACGGAAAGTGCTGCAGACAAGGTGTCTTCCATGTTGCTCTTTGTCCCTGAGCTGATGCTCCACGTAAGCCGTCCGGTACGTTGGGATTCTGACCATGTAACTATCATGGATGACCCCACTCTTGAACTTTTCCAAGAAATTGTCCGTTGCGATGCACTGGACCGTGTACACATTGGTCTTGATTATTTTGATGCTTCCATCAACCGTATCGGTGCTTATGTAATCGGTACCCGTGCGGCGCAGAAATGCATGTTGCGTGCGTTACTAGAACCATTGGCAAAGCTTCGCGAATATGAGGCCACCGGTCAAGGTTTCCAGCGCCTTGCTCTGCTCGAAGAGGCTAAGGCTTTGCCTTGGAACGCTGTTTGGGACATGTTCTGTCTGAAAAACAATGTTCCGGTAGGTGAGGAGTTCATCGCTGAAATAGAGAAGTATGAAGCTAATGTAACCTCTAAAAGAGGATAGGAAACCCTTGTAACTGACAGAAATGGAAATAATATTAGGGTTATTGATTATTGCCATCGGAGCATTCTGCCAATCCAGTTGCTATGTACCCATTAACCGCATCAAGGAGTGGAGCTGGGAGTCGTATTGGATTGTACAAGGTGTTTTCGCTTGGCTGGTTTTTCCGTTCTTGGGCGCGTTGCTGGCAGTACCTGCCGGCAATTCGCTGTTCGAGATTTATGCAAACAATCCTGCGGATACGCTTTGGACTATGTTCTTCGGAGCTTTATGGGGAGTGGGGGGACTGACGTTTGGTTTGTCTATGCGCTATTTGGGCGTAGCTCTTGGGCAGTCTATCGCTTTGGGTACTTGTGCCGGATTGGGAACGATATTGACTCCGGTATTTACTGGTAAGGCAGGAGATTTGACAACATCGGTTATTGTTGGTGTAGTGGTCACGTTGGTAGGTATTGGCATTATCGGTCTGGCCGGTAGCATGAAGTCTGCCAGCCTGAGCGAAGAAGAGAAGAAGAAGGCCGTAAAGGATTTCAATTTTACTAAAGGTATTATTGTAGCCCTTCTTGCCGGATTTATGAGTGCGTGTTTCAGTATAGGATTGGGTTTTGGAGAGAAACTCTGTTTTGCTGAAAGTGCGGATATATTCAAGACACTGCCTGCTACATTGATGGTGACACTGGGTGGTTTCATTACGAATGCCGTCTATTGTTTCTATCAGAATTCCAGGAACAAAAGTTGGGGCGATTATGGCAAGAAATCCCTTTATGTAAACAATGTCTTGTTTTGTGCTTTGGCCGGTGTGTTGTGGTACAGCCAGTTCTTTGGTCTTAGCTTGGGTAAGGGATTCCTTGCTGCCTCTCCGGTATTGCTCACATTCTCGTGGTGCATCCTGATGTCGTTGAACGTAACGTTCTCCAATGTTTGGGGTATCCTTTTGAAGGAATGGAAAGGGTGTACACCCAAGACAATTACAGTGCTTGTCATAGGCTTGGCAGTCTTGATAATTTCTTCTTTCCTGCCACAGTTGCTGGGGTAAGTTTAAATACCTATCTTTGAATATAAAACTAAAATATATCTGCATATATGAAATCAATTCTAGAAAATCGTCCGGCGCTGGCTGCGGAAGTTAATAAGGTGGCTGAGGTGGCTGGTTATCTCTGGCAGAAAGGTTGGGCAGAACGTAATGGGGGCAATATTACGGTCAACATCACTGAGTTTGTAGACGATGAAATCAAGGCTATGCCCGCCATTAGTGAGGTGAAATCAATCGGTGCTACTTTACCTTATTTGAAAGACTGCTATTTTTATTGCAAAGGCACCAACAAGCGTATGCGCGATTTGGCCCGTTGGCCGATGGAGAACGGTTCGGTCATCCGCATTTTGGATGACTGTGCCAGCTATGTCATTATAGCCGACCAGTCTGTACAGCCTACATCGGAACTTCCTTCCCATCTTAGTGTACACAACAATCTGATAGCGAAAGGTTCTCCCTATAAAGCTTCGGTGCATACGCATCCTATTGAGCTGGTAGCCATGACTCACAACAAGAAGTTTCTGGAAAAAGATGTAGCTTCGAACCTGCTTTGGAGTATGATACCGGAAACAAAGGCTTTCTGTCCCCGCGGTTTGGGTATCATCCCTTATCAACTTCCCAGTTCGGTAGAATTGGCTGAGGCTACCATCCGCGAACTGGATGACTATGATGTAGTGATGTGGGAGAAACATGGTGTGTTTGCTGTGGATGTGGATGTGATGGCTGCTTTCGACCAGGTGGATGTACTCAATAAATCCGCCCTTATTTATATCGCTGCCAAAAATATGGGTTTTGAACCGGATGGTATGAGCCAGCTTCAAATGAAGGAAATGTCCGTAGCGTTTAATTTGCCCAAATAATTGTTTTAACAGATAGTGTGTAATTATGTATAGAATGATATTGAATGAGACCTCTTATTTCGGTGCCGGCTGTCGCGAAACGATTGCCGTGGAGGCTGCCCGCAGAGGTTTCAAAAAGGCTTTCTTTGTAACGGACAGAGATTTGAACCGTTTCAAGGTGGCTGATAAAGTGATTGAAGTTTTCGAGAAGAACAGTATACCTTATGAGCTCTTCAGTGATGTGAAGGCCAATCCTACCATTACCAATGTACAGAATGGTGTGGCTGCTTTCAAGGCATCCGGTGCCGATTTTATCGTGGCTTTGGGTGGCGGCTCTTCCATTGATACGGCAAAAGGTATTGGTATTGTTGTGAATAATCCGGATTTTGCAGATGTGAAGTCTCTGGAAGGTGTGGCGGATACTCGTCAAAAGGCTGTCCCTACTTTTGCTTTACCTACTACGGCGGGAACTGCTGCTGAGGTGACCATCAATTATGTTATCATTGACGAAGAGGTCAAAAAAAAGATGGTTTGTGTAGACCCTAATGATATTCCGGCAGTAGCTATTGTTGACCCGGAGCTGATGTATTCCATGCCGAAAGGATTGACTGCTGCAACCGGTATGGATGCACTGACTCATGCCATAGAAAGCTATATAACGCCGGGTGCATGGGCTATGTCGGATATGTTCGAACTGAAAGCCATTGAAATGATTGCTGTCCATTTGAAAGCTGCCGTAGACAATGGCAGCGATCCGGTTGCCCGCGAGGCCATGTCTCAAGCGCAATACATTGCCGGTATGGGGTTCAGCAATGTCGGTCTGGGCATCGTTCATTCCATGGCCCATCCTTTGGGTGCCCATTATGACACTCCGCATGGGGTGGCCAACGCATTGCTTCTTCCTTACGTAATGGAGTATAATGCAGCGTCCCCGGCTGCTCCTAAATATGTCCATATTGCGAAGGCGATGGGAGTCAATACGGAAGGTATGAGCGTGGAAGAAGGTATATGTGCTGCTATTGCTGCTGTCCGGAAATTGTCTTTAAGTATTGGCATTCCACAGCGGTTGCGTGAAATCAATGTTAGGGAAGAGGATTTGCATCAATTGGCTATCGATGCTTTTAATGATGTCTGCACCGGTGGCAATCCGAGACCTACATCTGTGGAAGATATAGAAGCTCTGTATCATAAAGCTTTTTAAGGCAAGCGCTATTTTAGGTTACATGTCTATTCCCGTCCGTGATGAATAATATTCGCTGCGGACGGGATTTTTCATAAATAATCTCTATTTTTGTTCCGGAGCTATTATGGAAGGCACGTGTTATGACTAAAAATTATAATGATTTAGGAGTAGAGTTTAAGTACCTTATTGTAAATGACATGGACCAGAAATATGGTCTTTGGGTAAATACTGTGGGCTTTCAGTCTATCCAGCCTAATTCTCCTTATCCGTTGAAGGATCATCCTACCGGTTATTTTTTCAATGCGCAGAAAGGACGGATTCTGCGCGAGTACCAGTTGGTCTATATTACTAAAGGGAGGGGGGGGCTCCTCGGAGACCACGCCAGAGAAGCAAGTGTGCAAAGGACGACTGATGGTGCTGTTTCCTGGCCAGTGGCATACATATTATCCTTATGTGCAGACGGGTTGGAATGAATATTATATTGGTTTCGAGGGAGCTGTGATTGATGATATGGTGAAAGGTGGTTTTCTATCGAAAGAGAATCAAGTGTTGGAGGTGGGGTTGAATGAAGAGCTCGTTTCACTTTTCTCTCGCGCTTTGGAAATTGCGGAAGCTGATAAGATTTCTTCCCAGCAATATCTTGCCGGTATTGTGCTACATATGATAGGGATGATATTGTCCATCTCTAAAAACAAGATTTTCGAAGTGGGTGATGTCGATCAGAAAATAGAGCAGGCTAAAATCATCATGAACGAGAATGTATTCAAGGATGTTGACCCGGAAGAACTGGCAATGAAGTTGAATATCAGTTATTCTTGGTTTCGCAAAGTATTTAAGGATTATACCGGCTATGCTCCTGCAAAATATTTCCAAGAGCTAAAGTTGCGTAAGGCTAAGCAATTGCTGGTGGGTACTTCTTTATCGGTGAAAGAAATCTCTTTTATGCTCGACTATAAGTCTACCGAGCATTTCTTCTCCTCGTTTAAGAAACGTACGGGGTTTACTCCATTGGAGTATCGCTCTTATGGTCGGGAAACCGGAGGAGAGGAGGTATAAAACAAAAAAAGACTTAACTTCTAAAAGTTAAGTCTTTTCTGTCGGAATGAGGCGACTCGAACGCCCGACCCCTACGTCCCGAACGTAGTGCGCTACCAACTGCGCTACATTCCGATTGCTTTTGAAAAGTGGTGCCACCAGGAATCGAACCGGGGACACAAGGATTTTCAGTCCTTTGCTCTACCAACTGAGCTATGGCACCTGCAGAGATGGGCATAGCTTTCTTTCAGTTTGGCTTCTTCTTCGGGTGTGCCGTTCAGTTCCTTATAGTGTACGCCGTCTTTGGTAATTTCAGTTTCCATTGCCATCATGATGTGGTCGAAGCCGTGGTTGTGTACATATGTACCGGCAGGCCAGCGGAACGGTTTGCCACCCATAGCTGCAGCTATCATTTCGATGGAGACGTATGCCGGACTCTGGAAGGAAGAACGTCCACGGAGGGCGATGATGTTGGCACCGCCTTTGGTTACCTTAGTCTGGATTTCGACCCACTGTTCTTTAGTCAGGGCAGGGGTGCCGATGATATCAAGTAACGGTTTGCCGTCCACCTTGGCGGTAGAGGCATATACAGCCATCTGTTCACCATGACCGCCGTAGGTACGGCAATTTTCGATTTTGTCGGGGGCGATGCCGAAATGCTTGGAAAGTTCACTACGCAGGCGGGTGCTGTCGAGGGCGGCCAGTGTGGTCACTTGTGAAGGTTTCAGGCCGGAATACAATAGGGTAATCAGACCGGTGATGTCGGCAGGGTTGAAAATGACAACCACGTGCTTCACGTCCGGACAGTAGGCTTTTACATTCTTACCGAATTCTTCGGCAATAGCGGCATTGCCTTTCAAAAGGTCTTCGCGGGTCATGCCGGCCTTGCGGGCGGCACCGCCTGATGATACCACATACTTGGCGCCGGTCAGCGCTTCTTTGATATCGGAGGTAAATGTGATGTTCATTCCTTCGAATCCGCAGTGGAACAGCTCTTCGGCCACCCCTTCCAGTCCGGGAGCATAAGGGTCGTACAGACATAGGTTGGGAGTGAGATGCATCATGATTGCAGTCTGTGCCATGTTTGAACCGATCATGCCGGCTGCGCCGACGATTGTCAATTTGTCATTTGTCAGAAATTCCATAATCTTTTTTATTTAAAGGTGAGTAATATCTTTTCTTGCTGATTGTCACGATACAAAGATAACCCTTTTTGAAGAGAGTTGTTCATAGAAAAAAGTTATCTTTTAGAGCAAAAAGTTATTTCTTCTTTCCGAACTGCTGTATTGTACCTAAATTACTTATCTTTGTTGGGAAAATGAAGATAAGTAAGAAACTATGAGCATTGAGTTAGGAAAGTACAATACGCTGGAAGTGGTGAAGGAGGTAGCCTTCGGCATGTATCTGGACGGTGGCGAAGAAGGTGAAATTCTGCTTCCGTCGCGTTATGTCCCCCAAGACTGTAAGGTGGGAGACAAACTGAACGTTTTTATATATCTTGATAACGAAGAACGTCTGGTAGCCACTACTCTGACACCGTTAGTGCAGGTCGGGCAGTTTGCCTGCTTGGAGGTGGCGTGGATAAACCAGTATGGTGCTTTCCTTAACTGGGGATTGATGAAGGATCTTTTCGTCCCCTTCCGCGAACAGAAAATGAAGATGCAGGTGGGAAAGAAGTATGTGGTTCATGCCCATTTGGATGATGAAAGCTATCGTATCGTGGCATCGGCCAAGGTAGACCGTTATCTTTCCAAAGAGAAGGCCGCCTATGAGTCGGGGCAGGAGGTGGATATCCTGATTTGGCAGAAGACGGATTTGGGATTCAAGGCGATCATCAACGATGAATATAGCGGCTTGCTATATGAGAGCGAGATATTTCAGCCACTGCACACGGGCATGAGGATGAAAGCCTATGTGAAGCAGGTACGTGAAGACGGCAAGATAGACCTGCTGCTTCAAAAACCGGGGCAGGCTAAAGTAGAAGATTTCTCAGCTACGCTGCTGGACTATATCCGTGAACAGGGCGGACGGATAGCTTTGAATGACAAGAGTCCGGCAGAAGAAATCTATGCAACTTTCGGTGTCAGCAAGAAAACCTTCAAAAAGGCTGTGGGAGATTTGTACAAAAAACATCTGGTTGTATTGGAGGAAGATGGAATCAGGATTAGGAATTAGTCCCAGTCATTAGGAATTTCCCTACTTGTAAATAGAGACAATCATTAGGGAGGGGAATTTCCTCTCCCTATTTTTGTCGTACAATAAAAAAAGAAAAGTCATGATACGTCATTTGATATTAAGTGTTTGTCTAGTTCTGGTAGCGTTTCCCGCAATAAAAGCGGCGCCCATAGACGGAATCCGTATAGAAAGTCCATATCGTAGAGTGGTGGTACTGGTCGACGGACAGCAGGTTTGCCTGCCTACTTTCAGTTGTTTTGTAGCCAATCTGCGTGGTAGTTGTCGGGTAGAGGTTTATGAAGCGCCATCCCGTGGGGAGAATTCCCGAAGAGGAAAACTCCTATATGATGAACGTGTGCATTGCTCCATCAATGAAGTGGAAGATATTTTCATTCCAGAGGACAAAAGACCTGGTGGAAACTGGGGTACTTCTAATCATCACAAGCCTGGCAGACCCGGTGACAGACCGTTAGGAGGCGAGCAGCATGAACCGGTGATGTCACCATCTGCCTTCGAACAGTTTATGGGGCTGATGGAAAAACAGAGTTTCGATTCAGACCGTAAGGAAGTGCTCGACCATGCCTTGCTGACCTCTTGGTTCACTACTGACCAGTGTATCCGTCTGATGGATTTTTATCGTTTCGACAGTGAAAAGAAACAGTTGATGAAGAAGATTTATCCTAAAATAGCCGATAAACCGAATTTCTATTATGCGATAGACAAGCTGACCTTCTCGTCGGACAAGAACGAGATAAATGCCTTCATCAAACAATATCATGAGAAGAATAACTAAAAAAAGGAGGGGTTATGAAACGGATTATATTTATATTTTTTGCCGCTATGATGAGTACAGCTGTTTGTAGTGCGGCAATGAGCAACAGCAAAGTGCGTAAAGAGACCCGCTTTCTTACGGACAAGATGGCCTATGAATTGAACCTGAGTACAGAACAGTATAATGACGTGTACGAAATAAACTATGATTTCATTTCCGGTATACGTTATCTGATGGATGACGTTCTTCGGGGGGAGGAATGGGCCTTGAATCGCTATTACGATTATCTGGATGTGCGCAATGACGACCTTCGATGGGTGCTGAATAACCGGCAGTACGGCCGTTTCATGCAGGCCGCCTATTTTTACCGTCCGGTTTATGTAAGTGGTGGTCGTTGGTCTTTTAGGGTTTACATCACTTACACCAACCATAATCATTTCTATTTCCCGCGGCCGTATCATTACCGTACATATTGCGGTGGGCATTATCGTACGCACTATCACAACAGCTATTATCGCGGTCGTTACCATCATCCGCACTATACTGGTTCGTGGAGTATTCGGAATGATAAGTCGTACCACACTAGCCGCCGTTCAGATTTCGGTTCGGTGAACATCCGCCCTAATTCGCATAAGCGTCCGGCAGGCAGGGATGATGTATATACCACGCGACGTAGCAACAGTAGTAATAATCGCATTAGCACAGGTACACGTAACAGCAGTACGCGACGTAGTAGTGTGGATAGTGGCAGAAAGTCGAGTAAAGAGAAAATAGAAACCACAAGAACTAAAAATAATGATAAGAGCCCCAGCCGTAGCAGGGTAAAGACGGCAAGCAAGGAAAGAAGAAATGCTTCCGGCGTACGGAGTTCCGAAAGCCGTCGCAGCAGCTCTTCAAGCACTACCCGCAGTTCTACCGGCAGTAGCTCTTCCCGCTCTTCGGAAAGGAGATAGAAGAACAAAAAACTCCCCTCTTGTCAGCCTGGAGGCAGGGAGAGGGGAGAATCAAACACAACAACTAAAATTATACTTCTTTTTTTATTCAATCGGTTCTCCCTTATAGAAATCCAGAATCTTGGTACGGAACAGATAGTCATACTTGGCTTGCAATTCGTCTGATTGGGATTTCATAAGGTTCTGTTTTGCTTCATTGTATTCTACGGCATTTGCTTTTCCGTTCTCATACTTTTCGCTCATCAGCTTGAAAGACTCTTCGCTGGCAACGGTGGCTGTATGGCTACTGGTATATTTGCTTTCGGCAGCAGCGGCGTTGTACCATGCTTGTTGGATTTCTTTATAAAGTGTCTTCTTGGCATTATCCAATTGCAAGGCATAGTTTTCACGTTGCAGGCGTGCCGTGCGTACCCGGTTACGGGTAGAGAGACGGTTGAAAATAGGTACGCTGAGGTTGAATCCTACATATTTGTTGAAGTTATCGTTCATCTGCTGGCTGAAAGTACGGTCGATGGTAGAATAGTAATTCGTACCGAGACTACCGTTCAGGCTCAGTTGCGGGTAGTAGTTGCTCTGGGCAATACGGATATTGTGTTTACTGCCTTCCAAGCGGAACTGTGCAGCTTGTATGGAAGCCTTACTCACCATGGCTGTTTGGAATATCTCATCCGGAGGAGTGAGAGGGACTAAATCCAGATTGACTGCCGGAGATTCCAGATTGAACCCTTCCGGTGTTGCCAGTTCGATAAGCTGGCTAAGGTCGAGCAGGGCCAACTTATAGTTGTTGTTTGTCTGCACTACATTCATCTCGTCTTGTGCCACACGTGCTTTGGCTTCTGCCAGTTCTGCCGGAGAGGCTTTTCCCAAGTCGGCAAGCCGGCTGATGCGGACATATTGCTCTTTGCTCAATTGCACTTGCCCCAACGCCACCTGGTGGAGCTCTTCATTGAACAGCACCTGAAGGTAGGCCGAAGCTATATTGATGGCAATGTCTTCCTTGGCTTTGTCCAGGTCGGCAATGGCAGCTTTGAGGTTTAGTTTGGCCAATGCATACTGGTGGGGAATTTCCAGACCGGTAAAGATAGGTATGCTGGTATTGACAGACATATTAGTGCCGTGGCTGCTGGTGTTGACGTATACAGTGGAATAGTCTCCCGTATCCTCATTTTTGATGGCTGTTTGCGTACGTCCCCAGTTCCAGCTCTGGCCGGCACTGGCATTCAGGTTCGGCAGTCGTGCCCATTTGGCTGTATTTACTTCGACAGCACTCTGTTCGGCAGCGTTGGCTGTCTGGCGGATACTGATGTTATGCTCGATGGCATAGTCTATGCATTGGCGTAAAGACCATCGTTCCTGCGCCTGCACTGAGATACTGCCGAATATTGCGAGGTATAAGAATATCTTTTTATTCATATCGTATATCTTTTTAAGCTATTCCGTTTGTTAATCCTTTTTCTCTGCACCGCGAATCTTATCCTGGGCACTGATACCGCTTTTGATGGCAATCTTTATGCCGTCACTCATGCCGACCTGGATGGGGCGGCGTTCGAACTTCTGTACCGGTACGCTGTCCGTCATTACGTATACAAAGGTGCTGTCACCATTGAATTCAATGGTACTTTCCGGTACGGCAAGCGTTTTCTGGGCACGGTCCAATACGATTTCTGCGTTGGCAGAATAGCCGGAACGTATCTGTACGCTGTCCGGTGCGGCAATGGCAGCTTTGATTTCAAACTGGTTGGCACCGTTTTCTTCCACACCCTTCGGAGATATGTATTCCAGTGTGGCATCGAACGAAAGATTCTGCAGGGCGCCGATTGTTAGTTTCACCGGCATGCCTTCGTGCACACGGCCCACTTCCGTTTCGTCAATGTTGCCGCGGAAAATCAAATCGTTCATGTTGGCAACGGTAGCGATGGTGGTTCCGTCATTGAAAGTGTTACTCATGATAACCGAGTTACCGACTTTGATGGGTACATCCAGAATCAGACCGGTAATGGTGGAACGGATCAGGGTACTACTGAAAGAGGCGCTGTTCTTGGTGATGCCTTCCTTTACAATTTCCAGGTTATCTTTTGCTGTCTGCAGTTCCTCGCGTGCCTGCTTCACGCTTACTTCCCCTTTTTCGTACTCTTCAGCGCTGATAAGCTTGTCGTTGTACAGTTTCTGGGTACGGGCGAAATCCGTTTCGGCTTGGGCAGCGTTGATTTCCGCCAATCGTACGCGGCTTTCGGCAGAGTTCAATTGTCCCAGTTCGGGTATCACCTTTACTTTGGCAAGCACTTCCCCTTGCTTCACACTTTGTCCTGCTTCCTTGTATACTTCGGCAATGATACCGGAAATCTGCGGCTTGATAAGGACTTCATCTCTCGGTTCCACTTTGCCGGTGGCTACGGTAGTCTTTTCAAGGTCTGTCACTTCCGGAACTATCGTTTCGTATACTGTTACTTTAGGTTGGGACTTCTGGTACAGAAAAACGAATGTCCAAATGAATAAGGCAGCAATTACTACCAATAATGCGATTTTCAGAAACTTCTTTGTTTTCATCTTATATTTACGATTTAATTATTTACGATTGATATAGCCATTATTTCATGGCTTACGGTTAGTGGTCTCTCTATAAGTTTATTCATCCCTGATGGCTTCAATTGGCTTGATTGCCATGGCGCGATAGGCAGGTGCCAGTCCGGCAAGCACTCCTAATGCGATGAGGAGGATGCAGGTTCCGATAGCCAGTCCGAATGAAACCTGGTAGTGGGTTTTGATAACTCCAGGGTCATTGGCGGCCTTTTCAAGTATTTGCAGTACAAATACGGCAAAAGAAATACCTGCCATACCCGCTATAGTGGTCAGCACCATGCTTTCCGAAAGAATTTGTTGCAGAATGTCTTTAGGACGGGCACCTATGGCGCGGCGTATGCCTATTTCCGTTGTGCGCTCCTTGACGGTTACCATCATGATATTCGATACGCCGATAGCTCCGGCAAACAGCGTCCCCAAACCTACCATCCAGATTAGAAAGCGCACTCCAATCATCAGGTTGTCCATCATGGAGAACATAGCTTCCGCATTCAGAAGCATGACGGCTTGTTTGTCATCGGGAGCAATGTAGTGCGCTGCTTTTACAAGACGTTCCACTTCGGGCTGCACGTCTTTCACTTTTACTCCCGGTTTCATGATGAAACATACTACATGCAGTTTCTTTCCGAGGTTGTAGGTCTGTTGCATGGTGGAAAAAGGCAATGTAATGGCTTCAGAGGCCTGCCCTTGTATATTGACATTGCCTTCGGATGAACACATTCCGATAACCCGGTAATAGATACCATTTACCCGGATATATTTGCCGCAGGGGTCTTCACCGGGTTTGAAGAGGCTTTCATAAACACGTTTGCCGATTACACACACTTTACGCGACTCTTTAATGTCGACATCATTGATGAAACGTCCATAGGTCATCTCTTGATGTTCTATCTGTTCATATTCGGGATACAAGCCTTTCACACTACAGTCGTACTTGTTGTCTCCGTAGACAGCCACTTGTCCCCATAAGGCAATGGAAGGCGTGGCAAGCGCCACACCGTCCACATTGCGTACACGGTCTACATCTTCCATCTCCAAATCCCACCATCGTCCTTTGCGAAAACCTTTATAAGCCTCGCTTGTCTTTTGTGCAGCGATAAAGCCCGAGTTGGTTGCAAATCCTTCGAACTGGGATTTTAGTTCTTCCTGCATGCCCTGGCCGCCACCGATAAGCGCCACCAGCATAAAGATACCCCAGAATACGCCGAACGCCGTAAGCAGGCTTCTCGTTTTGTTCCTTGTTATTGTGATGAGGATTTCCTCACACGTATCTATGTCTATTCTCATAATCTTTAATCTGCTCTAAGTGCTTCAATAGGACTGATACTTACCGCTTTCTTAGCCGGGAAGAACCCAGCCAACGTACCCGCTATGATAAGGGTCAGGGTAGCTTGGATAGCAATACTGAGGTCTACGGTGGGATCGGAGAACATGGTCTGCTGGAACATGCCGGCATCCATCGTCTGGCTACCGAAAGCAGAGTTCATCCATTCCGTCACCCCGATGCCTGCCACCATACCGATATAACCGAATAGCGTAGTGATAGTCACGCTTTCCACAATAATCAGCCAAAGGATGGAGAAAGGTTTTGCTCCCAATGCCTTACGGATACCAAATTCCCGGGTACGTTCTTTCACGGTAATCAGCATTATGTTCGACACGCCGACAATCCCACTCAACAGTGTAAAGATACCGATAACCCAGATTGCAGTCCGGAGGATACCCATTGCATTCTGTGTCTGCAGATAGTTGGTGAAACGATTCCATATCCATATGGCGCTCTCATCTGTGGGGTCAAAGCGGTGATTGGTGGCAATAGCCTTGCGGTATTCTTTTTCAAAGGCTTCGTTACTTTCTATGCTGTGCAGGTTCTTGGTTGTAAAGATGATGTTATTCAGCTTGTCTCCTTTATTATAGATGGTCTGCAAGGTGGAGAAGGGGATATACGCTTCGTTTGCCTCGCGGTCTCCCTGGTCATTGTAGAGGCCTACTACTTGATAGGCCACTCCACTGGCATTGACAAATTGTCCGATGGGTTCAGTATGCGTTTTTCCGAAAAGGATATCTGCAGATTTCTTATGGAGGATGATGACTTTACGTCGGTCTTTCAGGTCGTTGTAGTTGATGAAACGTCCGTCCGCTGTTTTCACGGTTTCCACTTCGGTGTAGTTGGGATATACGCCCAGCAGAGAGATATTGATATATTCTTGTCCGAAGCTGACGTTTACATTACTTTGACGCACGGTGGCACCGGCACTGATGACATTTTCGGTGAATTGCTTCTCCGTGTCATCCATGTCCCGGTTGTCCAGTTGGACGCGGCGTCCTTCTTTCAGACCGTCGTATGACTTGGTGGTCCAGCCGGGGAAGATGCGGATAGAGTTCAAGGCACGCTCCGACGCATTTTGCTCGAAGGCATGTATGATACCGTTTCCGGCTCCGAGCAGCACGATGAGCATGAAGATTCCCCATGCCACGGCAAAGCCCGTCAGGAATGTACGCAGTTTGTTGCGTTTGATGGTTCCGTATATTTCTTGCCAAAGGTCTATCATTGATAATTAAAAATTAAGAATTAAGAATTAAAAATTAAAGGGGGAGGGGCTCTTCCTTTATTATTTCATGAGTCCGTCTTTTCCGAACGGGCTTGCATCGTGGTTCAGATTCGTCTCGATGCTACCTATGATACCGTCTTTGATATGGATAATCTTGTCCGTCTGGTTGGCAACACCGCTTTCGTGGGTCACGACTACGATGGTCATGCCCGTATCGTGCAGTTCCTTTAGAATCTGCATCACCTCTACGGAAGTCTTGCTGTCGAGCGCGCCGGTAGGTTCATCGGCAAGGATAATCTGCGGTTGGGTAATGAGGGCACGGGCGATGGCTACACGTTGTTTCTGTCCACCGGACATCTCATTTGGCATGTGGTGTGCCCACTCTTTCAGCCCCAGGCGGTCCAGATATTCCAGTGCCAGCGCATTACGTTTGCGGCGGCTCACTCCTTGATAAAAGAGAGGAAGCGCCACATTCTCCACTGCATTCTTGAAGGAAATGAGATTGAAGGACTGGAAGATGAAACCAATCATACGGTTGCGGTACTCGGCTGCCTTCGTTTCGCTGAGGTTCTTGATGAGGGTACCGTTCAGATAATATTCCCCCGTGTCGTAACTATCCAGAATACCCAGTATATTGAGTAAAGTGGACTTTCCCGAACCCGATGAGCCCATGATGGAAACAAATTCGCCTTTCTGAATGTCGAGGTTGATACCTTTGAGCACATGCAGCGGTGCTCCGTTGTTGTAGGTCTTGTTAATGTCTTTTAGTTGTATCACTGTTTTCCCTGTTTATTGCTTTACTCTTATTAATTTTCACTATTAGACGCAGCAATGCTACGAAAAGTTGCAAAAGTTGCAAACTTTTTTAAAAAAAGATTTTGCAGTGTCGTTTTTCTTTGTGATTTTTGTAACCATGAATGTGATTAACTAACCCTTTAAACAAAAGTAATATCATGAATTCAAACATGGAAAAGCCCTATGTAGTGGGCATTGACATAGGCGGAACAAACACCGTCTTTGGTATTGTAGACGCACGCGGAACTATTATTGCAAGCAGTTCCATCAAAACCGGAGCTTATGAGGACGTCAATGATTACGTAGACGAAGTTTGCAAGAATCTGTTGCCGCTCATTATTGCCAACGGTGGCGTAGACAAGATAAAAGGTATCGGTATCGGTGCTCCTAACGGAAACTATTACAGCGGTACTATTGAGTTTGCCCCGAACCTTCCTTGGAAGGGTGTAATTCCTTTGGCTGCCATGTTTGAAGAGCGCTTGGGTATCCCTACCGCTTTGACAAACGACGCCAATGCTGCCGGTATCGGTGAAATGACTTACGGTGCGGCTCGTGGTATGAAAGACTTTATCATGATAACTCTTGGCACCGGTGTAGGTAGCGGTATCGTTATTAACGGTCAGATGGTATATGGCCATGACGGTTTTGCCGGAGAGTTGGGACATACTATTATCCGTCGTGAAAACGGACGTCTCTGCGGATGCGGACGTCACGGCTGTCTGGAAACTTATTGTTCGGCTACGGGTGTGGCGCGTTCTGCACGTGAGTTCCTGACCAAGAGTACCGAACCGAGTTTGTTGCGCGACATTCCGGCAGAAAACATTACTTCCAAGGATGTGTATGACGCAGCGGTGAAGGGTGACAAGATTGCCCAAGAAATCTTTGAGTTTACCGGAACTATCTTGGGTGAGGCTTTGGCCGATTTCATCGCTTTCTCCAGCCCGGAAGCTATCGTACTGTTCGGCGGTCTGGCAAAGGCGGGCGACTATATCTTCAAGCCTATCCAGAAAGCCATCGATGACAATGTATTGAATATCTACAAAGGCAAGACCAAGTTGCTGGCTTCCGAGTTGAAGGACTCTGATGCTGCTGTGCTGGGTGCCAGTGCGTTGGGCTGGGAGCTGAGAGATATCAAGTAATCAATATTAGGGAAACTGATAAAGGAGGGGATATGTCAAAACTCTCCTTCTATCGAAGTCACCCTCGCTACACCTATCTGTGGCGAGGGTGATTTTTAGTTTATGAGAGTTTCGACACACCTTTTTTTCTTTAGTGGCACATATTCCTCAGCAATAAAGTTATGTCACAAGTTGCTTCCACACTTCCACCCATTCTCTGTATCCCTTTATTCATCGGGGTTGCGGATGCTGTGGAAGCAACTTGAAAAGGTGGAAGCAACTTTTGCTTCCACCTTAAATTTACGCCAGATAATCTATTAATATGTTGTAGCACAATGAATTAATAGAATATGGAGCAATTTGCCAATATCGTGTAAACAAGCTATTGGTTTCCTGCAAACACGGTATTAACTTCGTAAAAGCCCGTGCGATAATAGGTGGAAGTCAGGCTTTTGGTATGGATAAGATAGGTATTCAGTATAGGCAAGCTATGCATATGAGAGCTGTTTAACGGCCGTGAGGCGTTCGCCTAACGGCCATAAAGCACCTTGTTGACGGTCGTTAGCAGAGCGCCTCACGGCCGTTGGGCGCTGATAAACTAACATATCAGCAAGAAGGAAGGCTTATGTGAAAGGAAGGAGCGCAGGCTTACAATGTTTTGAATGAGGGAGTAGCAGTAGAGTATCGCATGGTGTGTATGCCTATTGTGTATATCACTAAAAAAGGGAAACCGACATTGTCAGTTTCCCTTTTTTATTTCGAAATAGGAGTCTGGAATTAACCGTTAACTCTTTTTTCTTTGATTCTTGCTTTCTTACCGGTAAGAGCGCGCAGGTAGTACAGTTTAGCGCGACGAACTTTACCCACCTTGTTCACTTCGATGCTGTCGATAGCCGGTGATTCAATCGGGAAAATACGTTCTACGCCTATGGTTCCTGACATCTTACGTACTGTAAAACGTTTCTTGTCTCCATGTCCGGCAATCTTGATAACAACACCACGGTACAGCTGTACACGTTCCTTGTTACCCTCGACAATACGATATGCTACTGTTACAGTGTCACCTGCCTTGAAGCTCGGGTGCTGTTTTCCGGTAGCAAATGCTTCTTCTGCAATTTTAATTAAATCCATTGTTTTTATTATTAAATTGTTTCATCGTTACAACGCAACATACCAGGCTTCTCTCTTGGTGTCCTGACAGCGATTGCGCGAAAGCGGTGCAAAGGAACGAATTATTTGCCAGATACACAAGTGCTTCAAGCTTTTTTTCGCCAGTTGGGATGATTTTTGAGCGTTTCATTCTGCTAAACGCAAGTCCAAATAATCGGTTAATTGTGTGGCTCAGTCGCAAAAGAAAAGTATATTTGTAGCAATTTAAAACTAAATGAATATGAAGAAACAAACTTTCAGTCTCCTTTCGGGGGCAGTGTTGGCGGTTACGCTTCTATTGGTTTCCTGCCATTCTTCCTACGAAGTGACCAAGGTAGAGGGAGGCAGAATTCCCATGAACTCTGTCTGGGATGCCGAGCCGGATGCCGAAGCCGTGGCTCTGCTGGCGCCTTACAAGGCCCGGATGGACAGCGTTATGTATCATGTGGTGGGAACCGCAGAAATGTCGATGGACAGATTCCGGCCCGAAAGCCTTTTATCCAATCTGATTGCAGATGTACTGCGTGAGGCTGCGGTGGAAGTGCTGGGCAAACCGGCCGATATGGGGCTAATCAATATCGGTGGAATCCGGAATTCCCTGACGGAAGGAGATATCACTACCGAAAACATCTATGAGATATTGCCTTTTGAGAATTCGCTCTGTGTGCTGACGATGAAAGGCTCTGCCATGAAGCACTTGTTTGAAAACATTGCGGTGAGACTTGGTGAAGGGGTGAGTGGTATACAGTTGGAAATCAGCAAGGATGGCAAGCTGCTCCAGGCTTCCATTGCCGGCAAGCCGGTGGAGGATGACCGTGACTATACGGTTGCCACGATTGATTATCTGGCTGATGGAAACGATGGAATGACGGCTTTCCTGCAGGCGGATAAAAGGGAGTGCCCGGATGGGGCTACACTGCGTGGTCTGTTCATGAAGTATGTGGAGAAGCAGACGGCAGCCGGCAAGAAGGTGACTTCGCGCATGGAGGGAAGAGTGGTCGTTAAAGAGTAAGCATTAAAAAAACAGAAGTTCTATGAAACATATGTATTCCTTGGCAGCCCTGCTGCTTTTCATGCTCCCCGCATCGGCACAGCAAGAGGGGCGTGTCATTACTGAAGAACCCCTTTGCCTGGTGTCCGCCGATTCTGTATCGTCCGGCCAATCCGGAAAACAACTGTTTATCCTGCACACCAGCGATACGCACAGCCGTATAGAACCCATCAGCGCCGAGGCTGCCGACGAGTATGCCGGGATGGGCGGTGTGGTGCGCCGTGCCGGTTTTGTAAAGCAGTTTCGCGGCAAGCATCCGGATATGTTGCTGCTGGATTGCGGAGACATCTCGCAAGGTACCCCTTATTATAACTTTTTCAAAGGCGAGCTGGAGGTCAAGATGATGAACCTCATGGGCTATGATGCCATGACGATAGGTAATCATGAATTTGATTTCGGACTTGAGAATATGGCGGAATTGTTCCGTATGGCGGATTTTCCCGTGGTCTGTTCCAATTATGACGTGACGGGTACGGTACTCGAAGGGCTGGTGAAGCCTTATATCACCTTGGTGCGCGAAGGGGTGAAAATCGGAATCTTCGGCCTGGCCCCCAAGATGGAAGGGCTGGTGCAGGCGGATAAATGCATAGGCATTGTCTACAACGACCCGATAAAGGTGGCCCAGGAAATGACAGACCTTCTCAGGGAGAAGGAGAATTGCGAGGTTGTGATTTGCATGTCTCATTTGGGTATCCGCAGTGCAAATCCCGAAGGCGCTTCCGACGAGAACCTGGTAGGCAAGACGCGTGGCATTGATGTCATTTTGGGAGGACATTCGCATACTTTTATGGAAAAGCCTGCCGTTTATCTGAATGCGGACGGCAAGAGCGTTCCCGTGCTGCACACCGGAAAGAGTGGCATCTACGTAGGAGAAATGGTACTTACTTTAACTGAAAAATAGCATGATGAAAAGACTCACCCTCCTTTTATGGGTTGCAGGATTGTTTATATTGGGATTATCTTCACTTCACGCCCAGACGGGAGGCCCGTTTCTTCCTTCGGCTGCAGACAACCGGTGCCGGCAATGGGTGGACTCCGTGTTGTCAGGTCTGAATGTACACGAAAAAGTGGGGCAGCTCATCGTTGCCACCATTCCGGCCAGAGCAGACAAGGCCACGAAAAAGCAGATGCGCGAGCTGGTAAAGAAATACAAGGTCGGTGGCTTGCTGTTTTCCGAAGGTACTCCGGAAGAGCAGGCTATCTTGACCAATATGGCCCGGAAGGATGCCAAGATTCCCGTTATGGTTACTTTCGATGGAGAGTGGGGACTGTCAATGAGGCTGAAAGGCGCTCCGGACTATCCCCGTAATGCCGCCTTGGGATGTATCGAGGACAATGGCCTGATTGAAGAATATGGACGTGAGGTGGCCCGCCAGTTCCGCGAATTGGGGGTACACGTCAATTTTGCACCCGATGCGGATGTCAATACGAATCCGCTGAACCCGGTGATACACGTACGCTCCTTTGGCGAGAACCCGCAGCGGGTGGCGGAAAAGGTGGTGGCATACAGCCGTGGGCTCGAAAGCGGGGGCATACTTTCCGTTTGCAAGCATTTCCCCGGGCATGGCGATACGGATGTGGATTCTCATAAGGCGCTTCCCGCCTTGCACTACGACCGTGCACGCCTGGACAGTGTGGAACTTTATCCCTTCAAGGAAATGGTACGTGCCGGATTGGGGGGTGTCATGGTAGGCCATCTGCAAGTGCAGGCGCTGGACCCGGACGGGGTGACTCCTTCTTCCTTGTCGCGGAATGTGGTGACCGGGCTGTTGAAGGATGAACTCGGCTTTAAAGGGCTGGTGTTTACCGATGCCTTGGACATGAAGGGTGTGTCTGCCATTCCGCAGGTAACTACCAAAGCGCTGCTGGCGGGAAATGATATGGTGCTGGTACAGTTCAATACGAAGAATGCGGTGCAGGAGCTGGTAGATGCAGTGGAGTCGGGACAACTGAGTAAGGACGAACTTGATGCCAAGTGCCGCAAGGTATTGATGTACAAGTATATGCTTGGCTTGAGAAACCGCCAGCCGCAACTTCGGGTCAGCGGAATGAGCTATCGCATCAATACGGAGGAAGCGCAGGCGTTGGCTGCCAAGTTGCGCCGTTCGGCAGTGACTGTATTGAACAATTATTTCGATGTCCTCCCGCTGGCACCGGTGGAAGGTGATATTGCCGTGCTCAGCATCGGAGAGAAGGAGGCAGATGCTCCCTTTGTGGAAGCTATGAAAAAGAATGCAGGCATCAGCCATTTCCACTTGCCTTGGAATGCCGATGAGGCTCTCTGGCAGGAAGTGCAGGGGCAGTTGGCTGCTTTCCGTCGCGTGGTTATCAGCATCACCGGTTCGGCTTATGTCAGCGACCGTGATGTGGCCTTTCTGGAAGGCTTGAACCTGCGTGCTCCGCTGGTCTATACTTTTTTTACCTCTTACCGTACATTGCAACCTCTGATGCCCGCACTTGCCAAATCTAGCGCTGTGGTGCTGGCACATTCGGCAGAGACGGATTTGCAGCAATACGTGGTTGATGTTCTTTTTGCCAAAAAGCCGGCCAGTGGCAGAATGTCGATGAGTATCGGTAAACTGTTTCCAGCGGGAACGGGCTGTATGATTGAACCGGGCATGAAACCGGGGAAGACTGTTCCGGAAGATTACGGCATGAAATCGTATGTGCTGCAAAGTATCGATGCCGTTGCCCGGAAGGGACTGGAAGCGGGAGCTTATCCCGGTTGCCGCGTGCTGGTGTGGAAAGACGGACTGCCGGTATATGACAAAGGCTTCGGAACCCACTCTGATAAGGATACCACTACTGTCCGTTCTTCGGACCTTTTTGATTTGGCTTCGCTGACCAAGACTACGGCTACGTTGCTTGCCGTCATGAAACTGTATGATGAGGGTAAGATAAAACTGGATGACAAGGTTTCCGCTTATCTGCCCTTCTTGCGCAATGGCAACAAGCGGAACATTACCATCCGCGAACTTTTGTTCCACGAATCGGGGCTTCCTCCCTATATCCGCTTCTACCTGGACATCATAGACCCGAATTCGGTACACGGCCCGTACTCCCAGAGTTGGGTGGACGAGTGGCATCGTACGCAGGTAAGCGAGCATAGCTATTATTGTTCCGATTTTAAGTTCCGGAAAGGGATGGTGTCCGACAAGAATACACCGGTCTATACCCTGCACATGGCAGATGGCATGTGGCTGAACAAGAGTTTCAAGAATTCTATCCTTCAGCGGATAGCCAAGTGCGAGTTGGATGGCAAACGTTATGTTTACAGCGACCTCGGCTTCGTGCTGTTGCAGCAGGTAGTGGAGAAGGTGACGGAGCTGCCGATGGATTTGTACCTTGCCCGTGAGTTCTATGCCCCGATGGGATTGCAACGTACTATGTTTCTGCCTTTGACGAAGTTCACCAAAGCGGAAATCATGCCCACGGCATCCAATGACTTCCTGCGTCGCCAGGATATATGCGGATATGTGCATGACGAGACTGCTGCCTGCATGGGTGGGGTGTCCGGTAATGCAGGACTTTTCTCTACGGCCGAAGAGGTGGCAAAGGTTTATCAAATGTTGCTGAACGGCGGTGAATTCAATGGCAAGCGTTTCTTGAGTGAGGCAACCTGCCGTTTGTTTACGACGGAGAAATCTGCCATCAGCCGTCGCGGTCTGGGATTCGACAAGCCGGATGTATCCATTGTGAAGCGCAGCCCTTGTGCTCCTTCCGCTCCGGAAGCGGTATATGGACATACCGGATTTACCGGTACTTGTGCTTGGGTGGACCCGGAAAACAAGACAGTGTATGTATTCCTCAGCAACCGCTTGTGCCCCAATGTATGGAACACGAAACTGGGTGACATGAATATAAGAAGAGATATCCAGGAATTGATTTATAAAAGTATTATTCCGCAAATCCCCTAAAAACAATCTATCTATAAGGAATGAAGAGAATATACCTGCTTGCCTATATCACTATATTGTGTTGTCTTTGTCCGCTTCTGAAAGCGCAGCTTGGCCCGATGCCGTTTACTCCGGTGCCGCCGAACGACCCTTCGCTTGTACGTCTCTTGAACAGTGACGTGCGGTGCAGGCAGTGGGTGGATTCCGTCATGCAGCGTCTGACTCTGAAAGAACGCATCGGACAACTGTTCATCTATACGATTGCCCCCCAGCAGGACAAGGCCAACAAGGAACTGCTGCGTAAGGTGGTGGAGGACTATAAGGTAGGCGGTCTGTTATTCTCCGGCGGATTGATGCAGAACCAGGTGATGTTGACCAATGAGGCGCAGCGGATGGCGGAAGTTCCGCTGATGATTACCTTTGACGGTGAATGGGGACTGGCTATGCGCCTCCGCGGTACTCCGAACTTTCCGCGAAACATGGTGCTGGGCTGCATACAGAACGATACACTGATTTATGAATATGGGCGCGAAGTGGCCCGCCAATGCCGTGAACTGGGGGTGCAAGTGAATTTTGCTCCTGTAGCGGATGTGAATATCAATCCCAAGAATCCGGTTATCAATACCCGTTCCTTCGGTGAAAGTCCGTTCAATGTGGCGAACAAGGTTGTTGCCTACTCCAAAGGGTTGGAGGATGGTGGTGTACTTTCTGTCAGCAAGCACTTTCCGGGGCATGGGGATACGGATGTGGATTCTCATAAGGCGTTGCCCGTGCTGCCTTTTACCCGTGCCCGTCTGGACAGTATAGAGCTTTATCCTTTCAGAAAAGCCATTCGTGCCGGATTGGGAGGAATGATGGTGGGGCACTTGGAGGTGCCTACCATAGAGCCGCAAAAGGGGCTCCCGTCTTCGCTTTCGCGTAAGGTAGTTTCCGGTCTGTTGGTGAATGACCTCGGCTTTCAGGGGCTTGTCTTTACAGATGCCCTTGCCATGAAAGGGGTATCGGGCAATGAAAGCATCTGTTTGCAGGCGCTGAAAGCCGGCAATGATTTGCTGCTTGTCCCCCGGCGTATTAAGGAAGAAGTGGAGGCTGTGCTTGCCGCTGTGAAAAAAGGGGAGCTGACAGAGAAAGAGATAGAGGCGAAATGCCGTAAAGTACTGAAATATAAATATGCCCTTGGGTTGGAAAAGAAACCCCATGTACAGCTTTCAGGTTTGGGGACCCGCATCAATACTCCGAAAACGCGTGATTTGATGCGCCGGCTGAACTTGGCGGCCATCACTGTGCTGGATAACCGGGACGAGGTACTTCCGCTGGACCCTTCCATCGGTGAAGTTGCCGTGCTCAATGTGGGAGAAGCGCAGGAAATCCAGCCGTTCCTCAAGGAACTGTCGCAGTATACCCGTCCTGTGGAGTTCCGTTTGGGCAAGAATCTGCCGGAGGCTGACGGGAACCGTTTGAGAAATGCGCTGGCCAAGTACAAACGTATTCTGGTCTGTGTCACCGAACACCGTTTGACGCCCTATCAGAATTTCTTTGCAAAGTTCGCTCCTGACGTACCGGTGGTTTATCTGTTCTTTATTCCTGGCAAGCAGGTATTGCAGATAAAACAAGGGGACGCTGCTGCTGAAGCGGTGATTTTGGCACACTCCTCCAACGAGGAGGTACAGCGGCAGGTTGCCCGGATTGTTTATGGCAGCGCTTGTTCAGAGGGACGCTTGTCTGCCAGTATCGGTAGTCGGTTTGCTGCCGGTGCGGGAGTGACGCTGACTCCTCAAAGCGCCCCCCGCTTTGTACCCGAAGAGCATGGTATGAATTCCCGTCTGCTGGCTGAAATAGACAAGATAGCTGAAGAAGGCATTCGTGAAGGGGCTTACCCCGGCTGCCAGGTGGTGGTGCTGAAGGATGGTAGGGAGATGTATAATAAAGCTTTCGGTACCCACGTCTGGAACGAGGCCGGAAGCAAGGCGCTTCCCGTAAAGAAGACGGATGTATACGACATCGCTTCGCTGACAAAGACCACAGCCACGCTGCTTGCTGTGATGAAGTTGTACGATGGCGGACGCCTCAATCTTACAGACCGGGTGTCGGATTATCTGCCTTTCCTACAGGATACGGACAAGAAGAATATTACGGTACGCGAACTGCTGATGCATGAATCCGGTCTACCTTCTACCTTGCTATTCTATCAGGAAGCGATTGATGAAGAGAGCTACACCGGCACTTTGTTCAAGGCACGTCCCGATGCCCGGCATTCCGCACGCATCGGACGGCAGACTTGGGCGAACCCTAAGTTCCGCTTCCGTCAGGGACTGACGTCGAAGGTGCAGACACCGGAATATACGATGCAAGTGTCCGACAGCCTTTGGCTGAACCGTTCTTTCAAGCAGGAGTACTTGCAGAAGATTGTGGATACTCCGCTTAGAGATAAACGTTACCGTTATAGTTGTGTGGGCTTTATCTTGTTGCAGCAGTTGGTCGAGGCGCGCACCGGCATGTCTATGGACGAATATTTGGCCAAGGAATTCTATACTCCGATGGGATTGGAGCGTACGGGGTATCTTCCTCTGCGCTTCTTGAAGAAGGAAGATATTGTACCTTCATCAACAGATCCTTTCTTGCGTAAGACTACCTTGCAAGGATTTGTACATGATGAATCCGCAGCTTTTCAGGGTGGCGTTTCCGGTAATGCCGGGCTGTTCTCCACTGCCGAAGAAGTAGCAAAAGTCTATCAGATGTTGCTGAATGGGGGTGAACTGGACGGTAAACGCTATTTGAGCAAGGAGACCTGCAGGGTATTTACTACCACTGTCTCAAGGATAAGCCGCCGGGGGCTGGGATTTGATAAGCCCGACCGGCATAATCCCCAGAAGAGTCCCTGCGCAGAGTCTGCCCCTGCTTCTGTCTATGGTCATACCGGTTTCACGGGTACTTGCGCCTGGACAGACCCGGAGAACGGCTTGGTTTATGTCTTTTTGAGCAACCGCACCTATCCGGATGTGTGGAATAACAAGTTGATGAGGCTGGATATAAGGACGAGGATTCAGGAAGCTGTATATAAGGCGATGCTGGGAGGAAAAAAATAACTGGTAGAATTAAAAAGAGCCTCCCTTGCTCACGCAGGAAAGGCTCTTTTCTTCTTCAATTTTGAAACAATTAAATTCTATCTGTTAAGCTTTAAGTGTGTGTCTTATCAGAACGCAATACCTACGCGCAGACCGAAATTGCTCAAACCGTCTACGCTGTACGTAAAGAGGTCACCTTTGTTCGTACCGTAGCTGTAATAGGCTGCGAAATGCAAGCCCGGTCCATAAGCCCAAGGATACACATTGAAACCAATTTCAGGAGATACATAGAAACCCCATGTATCTTTGTTGGCTTCGAATACGTTGAAAGTTGACTTCAACTGTGCATATTCAGCACCCAGTTTTACACCGGCATACGGCTGGAATGCACCTCCACGGTTCCATACATAGCGGGAGGCCAGACCGAAAGGCAACTGGAATGCAGTGTGCTGCTGGTCGGTATTCAGACTGCCGCCTTCGCCTACGGGAAGTGTCTGGCGACCGAAATACTCATGGTTGCTATGGTAGTTCAAGAAAGCTCCCAATGCAAAATTGTCTGTCAGGAAGTAACCGCCTTCAAAATTCATACCCCAGCCGCTTGATTTGTCGGCGAAGTTGTTGCTGAGGGGAAAGTTATATTGCCAGTCGATATTGGCATAACCGTTATCGGTCATCTGTGCCTTCGTCGGTAGGGCGAAGACGAGAGCAAGAGCGGCAACCGCAAATACTCTCAAGGAAAGATATTTTATTGTTTTCATACTTTGTTCTTGTTTTTTGGTTCAATGGCAACTTCCCAGTCCGGAAAGGATGCTGCCGTATTATTCTTGTTACCTTAATATTGGGTAACCCGTCATTTGTCACTTATAGCTCGTAGCTTGTCACTACTTGTTAGTCAGGTAAGTTGATTGAGTGAAAGCTTGGTTCACACCTTGCACGGCAAGTTTGGTATTGACAGAAGTAGAACCACTCAGCAAGCCGCTCATATAGCTGGTCCACAGAACAGGAAGTTTCTCGCTCTGGCCTTGCGGCGCCTCCAGATTCAACAATTCGCTGATAAAGGAACCGGTACTGTAGGAATAGTTCACGGCATAGGGATAATACCATCCGCCCCAGTTGCCCCAGTAAGGAGCATCCCAGTAGCCTGGATAGTTCCACCACCATTCGGGACGTCCGTAGTCGGTGAAGTAATAGGTACTTCTGACATAGCTTACCTGCAAGCCAAGGTCGGCTTCTTCCCGGTCATCCACACGGATGTAGCCGCGGCTGTTCATGTTAGCAACATAAGCGCTGAGAATTTCCTGGGCATTCTCATCTTTCCAGTATTCGGCGTTTTCCTTATCACCGATGACCAGAATGCTGTCCGGCAAGTAATAAGTTTCGAAGGTTTTGAAATCCGCCTTCTTGTCATAGTTGGTATAAACCAGATAATTATTGTCCAGCTTATCCATGTCAGGGTCTTTTTCGCAAGATGCAAGCGTCACTGCAAAGACCGCTAATAATAGGGGAATAAATTTCTTCATACTTTTATAATTGTTTAGGTTTAATATAAATTCCTGCCCTATGGTACCTTAGGCTTTTGTGAGAAAAAACAAGATAGGATATAAAAGGTTCACGTAGAGGTATGTTAAAAGTGATAAAGGAATAGGGTGACAGCACTTTTAACGTAACTGTCACCCTATTGCACTTATCATGTCATTACTTTATCACCCTATCATCTTTTCCATATCCGTGCTGTCCATCCTCCTCCGGGTGCCATGTGTATGTTCAGCTTGTCTCCCGAGGTCACGGTGCGTACTTCTTTCTTGTAGTCGGTTGCTTCCCGGTCGGCATTGATGCCGTCGGAAAAGATTTCGGCTTCGTAACTTCCTTCTCCGAGGAAGGAAAGGTCGATGGTACAGTCGCGTGGTGTCCAGTCGGTCATGGAGGCGATGTACCAGACGTCTCCCTTGCGGCGTGCCAGTGTAAGGTATTCGCCTACTTCACCGTCCAGTGCCACGGTCTCGTCGAAAACGGTAGGCACTTTGGCAATGAAGTCCGTGCATTCCTGCTCCTTCATATATTTGCTGGGGCTGTCGGCAAGCATTTGCAGCGGGGCTTCGAAGAGGGTGTACATCGCCATCTGGTGGACGCGCGTACCCTGGCTCATCGGATGGTCGTTGACGGCACGGAAGGTTTCGCGGGTTGCGTTCATTGTGGCTCCCGGTGTGTAGTCCATCGGGCCTATAAGCATACGCAGGTAGGGAGCAGTCACGTCATAGCGTGGGAAGTTGTGGAGGGGGGCTCCGTTCACTATCGGTTCCCATTTGGCGTTCTCCAATCCCTTTACACCTTCAAAGTTCAGGACGTTGGGATAGGTGCGCTGTATACCGTATGGCTTGAGGCCATGCAGGTCCAATACCAGGCGGTGCTCGGCGGCGCAGGCTACAATACGTTCTACAGACTGTACCAGTGGCTGGTCGTCACGGTCGAAGAAGTCTATCTTGAAGCCTTTGATACCCATCTGTGCATAGTGGCTGAATGCAGCTTCCGTATCTTTGGCAGAGTTTCGCCAGCTTGCCCAGAGAATGATGCCGACGCCCTTCTGGTTTCCGTAGGCTACCAGTTCCTTTAAGTCGATATCCGGATTCAGGTCTTTCAATAAGGATTCGTTTCCGCTCCAGCCGTCATCGATGATGATATATTCCAGGTTGTTGTCGGCGGCAAAGTCGATGAATGCCTTATAAGTCGGGGTGTTCATGCCGGCTTTGAAGTCTACGCCAGTCAAGTTGCAGGTGTTCCACCAGTCCCAAGCCACTTTGCCGGGTTTAATCCAGGAAATGTCTTTGATGCGGCAGGCGGGGGCAAGACGCTGTGCCATGTCATTGTCGGCAAGCTGCGTGTCCTTTTCGGTGACGAGCACCACACGCCAGGGGAGCTCCTGCTTGGCACAACGGGCGATGTAGTCTGCACGTTTTGTCGGTATCAGGTTCAGCCGGTTGTGTCCGCCGATTGTTTCTTCCAGCGGATAGGGGGCAAATGCTGCCTGCACTCCTTGACGTGTCTGGGGATTTGCAGTGAGGAACATGCCGGGATAGTTTTCCAATCCGGCTTCCATGATAACGGCTTTCTTTCCTCCGTCCAGGCAAACCATCAGTGGGGTGATGGAGAGTGAGTCGGTGTGCATTTTGGACAACGGGGCTTCGTCGTAGTAAGACTCGAAAGAGAAGCAATAGCGCTCACCGTTGCGGTTGTCGTTTATGTAAGGTACAAATGCCTGGTAATCCTTGTCGAAATTGAAGTCCGCAGTTTCGTTGAGGACGATAAACGGCTTGTTCTGTTCGGAAATGAAGCGGTAGGCAGCGCCGTCATCGTATGCGCGGAACTGTACGCTGTAGCCTCCGCGGCATTTCAGTGTCAGCTGGTTGTAGACATCCTTCACACTTGCTTTTTTATAGAGGGGAGTGGGGAAGGAGGACTCCACGGACTTGCGTTCTGCACGGATTACTTTTACATTTTTACCGAAAGTTATTGCTTTCTTGGCTGATTTTTCATCTCTGCCTTGCAGGGCGATGGCAGAGGGTTGCAGCACCGTGGTTCCGTCGTGTGCTATCTGCCAGGTGAGGGCTTCTCCGGCATCTACCGTAACGGATAGTTTTCCGTTGGGTGATGCAAGTTGGTATTGCTGTGCACGGACCGTGCCCAAGCAAAGGAATAATAAACAAAAGGTTTGAATAAGGAGGCTTTTCATGTTGATTTATTTTTGAATGATTTTCTTTATCTTCTCCAGTTCCTCGGCAGAGAAGTCTGTATTTTCAGTCGCTTTCAAGTTATCTGCCAGTTGGGCAACGGAGCTCGCTCCGATGATGACGCTTGTCACCAGGTCGTCCTTCAACAGCCAGGCAAGTGACATCTCGGCAAGGGTTTGCCCGCGTGAGGCAGCAACTTCGTTGAGTGCCTTGATTTTTTGCAGCGTCTCGTCGGTCAGTGCTTCTTTCTTCAGGAAAGCCCCCTTTGCCATGCGCGAATCTTCGGGAATACCATTCAGGTAGCGGTTGGTCAGCAGGCCCTGCGCCAGCGGGGAGAAGGCGATGAAGCCGGTTCCGTTCCCTTTGGCTTGCTGCAGGATACCTTCTTCTTCCGGTTCGCGGTTGAAGAGATTGTATCTGCCTTGATAGAGCAGGCAGTGTACATCCCGTTCTTCCAGGTATTTGTAGGCAAACTCGGCCGCCTCTTTGGGATATTTGGAGATTCCTACATAGAGTGCTTTGCCTTGCCGTACGATATCAACCAGTGCTTGCAGGGTCTCTTCAAGCGGAGTATCCGGGTCGTAGCGGTGGGAGTAGAAGATGTCCACATACTCCAGGTTCATCCGTTTCAGACTTTGGTTGAGGCTGCTCATCAGGTACTTGCGTGAGCCCCACTCCCCGTAGGGGCCGGGCCACATGTCGTGTCCGGCCTTGGTGGAGATGAACAGTTCGTCCCGATAGGGCATGAAGGATTTCTTCATAATCATTCCGAAAGTCTCTTCGGCGGAACCGTAGGAAGGACCGTAATTGTTGGCGAGGTCGAAATGCGTGATTCCACGGTCGAAGGCATAGTGCGCCATGGCCTGGGAATTGGCAAATGTGTTCATGTCGCCGAAGTTGTGCCACAATCCGAGTGATATTTCCGGCAGCAGGATGCCGCTTTGCCCGCAACGGCGGAATTTCATGCCGTTGTCATAGCGTTCGGGCGCTGGAGAATAAATAGGGTTTATCATGATATTGTATTTTGTGGGTTATCCCATTATTACTTCTACTGTATGCGTGCCCGGCAGATGGTTCACCACATTGCCTTCTATCGGCTGGCCGTCTACTGTGACGGACTTGATGCCTTTGCACACACCATCGGGATTCTTCACGGTAATATGATATTCTGCCCCGCGGAACCTACGCTTCACGTTGAAGCCTTTCCAGCCTGCCGGGATACAAGGATTGATTTCCAGACCTTCATACGAAGGCTTGATGCCGAGTATGAATTGCGTGATGGCATACCACATCCAGGCAGCCGTTCCAGTCAGCCAGCTGTTCTTGCCTTCACCAGGGCGGGCGGCGTCCTTGCCGGCCACCATCTGGCAGCATACGTAAGGTTCTACTTTATGCAGGGCACTGTGCTCTTCGGTGTACGACGGGCATATCTTGCGGAAATACTCCCAGGAACGGTCACCCCGTCCCAGTACGGTTTCTCCGATGATGACCCACGGGTTGTTGTGGCAGAAGATACCTGCGTTCTCCTTGTAGCCGGCGGGATAGGTGGAGATTTCTCCATACTCCACAACATAGCGGGTGAAGGGTGGATTGTTGAGTACAATACCGTGCTCGCAGTCCAGGCGTTCCTTTACGGAGTCCAGCGTTTTTTTTACCATGCCTTCTTCCAGTCCGATGCCTGCCATGGTGCACCAGCCTTGCGATTCGATGAAGATTTGTCCTTCTTCGTTCTCTTTGGAGCCTACCTTGTGGCCGAAGTAATCGTAGGCGCGCAGATACCAGTCTCCGTCCCAGCCGTGTTTTTTTACGGCTTCCACCATATTGTCTATGTAGGTTTGCGCTCTGTTTGCTTCGTCGTCTTTACCCAGGCGGCGGCACAGCTCCACGTAGTCGCGTCCGCATACCACGAACAAGCCGGCAATCATCAGCGATTCTGCCTGGCTGCCTTCCGTCTGGTTTTCCGTGGTCTGGAAGGATTCATTCGGATCCCAGGAGAAGCAGTTCAGGTTCAGGCAGTCGTTCCAGTCGGCACGGCCGATGAGGGGCAACATGTGGGGGCCGAGGTTCTCGATGACGTGGTTGAAGGAGACGCGCAGGTGCTCGAACAGAGACACTTCCGAACCTTCTTTGTTGTCGAAGGGGACGGGCTCATCCAGGATACTGAAGTCTCCCGATTCCTTGATGTATGCCACCGTACCGAAGATAAGCCACATGGGGTCATCGTTGAAGCCGCCGCCGATGTCGTTGTTGCCGCGTTTGGTCAGCGGTTGGTATTGGTGGTAGCATCCTCCGTCGGGGAATTGGGTAGAAGCTATGTCGATGATTCGTTCGCGGGCTCGTTCCGGTATCTGATGCACGAAGCCCACGAGGTCCTGGTTGGAGTCGCGGAAACCCATTCCACGACCGATGCCGCTCTCGAAGAAAGAGGCGGAACGGGACATGTTGAAGGTAATCATGCACTGATACTGGTTCCAGATGTTCACCATGCGGTCCAGTTTTTCTTCGTCGGTCTTCACGACGTAGATGTCCAGCAGGCGGTCCCAGTAGGCTTTCAGTTCGGCAAAGGCAGCATCTACTTTGGCGGTAGTGTCGAAGGCCGAAATCATCGCCTTAGCCTTTACCTTATTTATAATAGGTGAAGAGGGTACACTCTGCTTGAACGCTTCATGCAGAGATTCTTCACGTTCCTCGAACTTTGCCTCCTGCTTGTTTTCCACATAGCCCAGCAGGAAGATGAAGTCGCGGCTTTCGCCGGGTTGCAGTTCTACTTCCAGATAGTGCGAGGCGATGGGACTCCAACCGTGGGCAATGCTGTTGCCCGGTCTGCCTTCTACTACCCGTTCCGGGTCGGCAAACTCGTTGTAGAGTCCCACGAATGTTTCGCGGTCGGTATCGAAACCGTCTACGGGTGTATTGACACTGTAGAAGGCGTAGTGATTGCGGCGTTCCTTGTATTCCGTCTTGTGGTAGATGACAGACCCGTCCACTTCCACCTCTCCCGTGGAGAAGTTACGCTGGAAGTTCTCCATGTCCGTAGCGGCATTCCACAAGCACCATTCGGCAAAGGAGAATAGTTTGAGTTTTCTCACTTTGGCAGAAGTATTCCGCAAGGTCAGCTTCTGCACCTCTCCCCAGGTCTTCAGTGGGACGAAGAAGAGCAGGCTGGCTTCGATGCCGTCTTTGGATCCGGTGATGCGGGTGTAGCTCATGCCGTGGCGACACTCGTAACTGTCGAGTGCAGTCTTGCAGGGCTTCCAGGTGGGAGACCATACGTTGCCGCCTTCATTGATGTAGAAGTAGCGTCCCCCGTTGTCCATCGGCACGTTGTTGTAGCGGTAGCGGGTGATGCGGCGGAACTTGGCGTCCTTGTAGAAGGAATAGCCTCCGGCAGTATTGGAGATGAGTGAGAAGAAATCTTCATTGCCCAGGTAGTTAATCCATGGCCAAGGTGTCTTGGGGTCGGTAATGACGTATTCGCGGTTGTCGTCATCGAAATATCCGAATCTTTTGTCTTGCATATTATTTCTTGTATTTAGTTTGATACATTCTTCATTAGTTGTGCCATCCGGCCATTTTCCCGGAAGCACGCTTCAAATTTAAAAACTTTTCTCCTATCACCCTTGTTTGCCCGGCGTGTTTTTTCCCCTCGGAAACATGAAGTACCGGAAAATGATACAAAAGTATCACCGCACGAATCTTTTTCGCTCTATCTTTGTAAACACATTTTATGATTAACCGATATGAAACACTTATTCGCATTTCTGTTCCTTCTTGGAATTACCTTTTCTCTTTCTGCCCAATCCGTCCGCGAACGTATTTTGCTGGACGACGGCTGGCAGTTTGCTTTTGGCAATGCTTCCTCACCGGAGAAAGACTTCGGCTGCGGAACGGAGTACTTCAACTATCTGACCAAGGCAGCCTCTATCCATAACGAGGGTCCTTACTCCCCCAAGTTCAATCCGGAGAAGTGGGGCGTGGACTGGAAGACGGTCAACCTTCCGCATGACTGGGTGGTTGATTTGCCTTATGCCAAAGAGGCGAGCCACAGTCATGGTTATAAAGCCGTCGGCTATAAATTCCCCGAAAACTCTGTGGGATGGTATCGGAAAAGTATCACTGTTCCGCAAGAGGACCTCGGCAAGCATCTTTATCTTCAGTTCGACGGTATCTTCCGTGATGCCCGTATCTGGATAAACGGTTTCTACCTGGGACACGAACCCAGCGGCTATGCCACGCAGGTATACGACATTACGGAATACCTGAATTACGGAGAAGAGAATCTTATCTGCGTCCGTGCGGATGCCACGCTCGAGGAGGGCTGGTTTTACGAGGGTGCGGGCATCTACCGCCATGTATGGCTGAACAAGACGGCGCCGTTGCATGTAGCTCCTTTCGGCGTATTTGTATCTTCCACGCTGGAAGCTCCTTTCGACAAGGCTGTGCTGGTGACCGAAGTGCAGATGAAGAATTCGGGAAAAGACCCCGTCTCCGGCAAAGTATGGTGCCGTCTGCTTGATGCCGACGGACAAGTGCAGATGGAGGACGAGGCGGAAGAGATAACCCTGCTGCCGCAAGAAACGCGTAGCGTAAAGGTGCGTACCAAAGTGCTGAATCCCCAGCTATGGAGTACAGAACATCCTTACCTTTATAAAATGGAAACCAGCGTCTGGCAAAACGGTAGGCAGGTGGACGTGGTGGCCACCCCGATTGGTATTCGCGACATCCGCTTCGATGCCGACAAGGGCTTCCTCCTGAACGGACAGCCTCTGAAACTGAAAGGTGTGAACATGCACCAAGACCACCCCGGAGTAGGTGCCGGCATTCCCGATGCCCTGCAAGTGTACCGACTGAAGGAACTGAAGAAGTTCGGCTGCAATGCCTACCGTTCTTCCCATAACCCGATGACTCCCGAAATGCTCGATGCCTGCGACAGCCTCGGCATCCTTGTGATAGAAGAAAACCGTCTGACGGGTGTCAACGAGGAACATACTCGCCTGCTGAAACGCATGATAGACCGCGACCGCAACCATCCGTGCATTATCCTTTGGAGTGTAGGCAACGAGGAGTGGGGCATCGAGTGGAAAGAAAGCGGTACACGCATTGCTGCCACGATGCGCGAATATTGCCACCGTTTCGACCCTACGCGCCTCATGACCGTTGCTTCGAGCAGTGGCCCTGCCATCTTGATTCCCGCAGACGTGGCCGGTTATAACTACATCCTTCAGAATCCAGTAGAGCAGCACCGCAAGGATTATCCCGGCCGCCGTGCGCTCGGTTCGGAAGAGACTACGGGCTGTGGTACGCGCGGCATCTACTTCGATGCCCACGACAAAGGCCACATGGTGGCGCACAACCGCAAGCCGAACGGACCTGACAGCCTGCTGAACTGCATCGAGCGTGGCTGGAAATTCTATGACGAACGTCCCTATTTGGCGGGTCTTTTCTATTGGACGGGTTTCGACTACCGCGGCGAGCCCAACCCCATGAAGTTCCCGGCTACGGGCTCACAATTCGGCATTCTGGACTACTGTGGCTTCCCCAAGGACGAAGCCTGGTATCTGAAGTCCTGGTGGACGAATGAGCCGGTACTGCACATCCTTCCTCACTGGAATCTGCAAGGTCACGAAGGTGATAGCATCGACATTTGGGTATACAGCAACTGCGATGAAGTGGAATTGACTGTGAACGGCAAGAAACTGGATCGCAAACCGATGCCCCGAAACGGCCATCTTTCCTGGAAAGCCGTTTTCCAGCCCGGTGCAGTGAAGGCTGTAGGCTATAAGAACGGCAAAAAAATATTGGCCCGTACTGTGGAGACTACCGGTGCTCCTGCCCGTATCTCCCTGACGGCAGACCGTCCCGTCATTCAGGCAGACAATCGGGATGTGGCAGTGTGTAATATTGAGTTGCAGGACAAAAAGAAACGTTTTGTCCCCACTGCCTGCAACGACTTGACGATAACCGTCTCCGGTCCGGTACGCATCCTTGGGGTGGGGAATGGAGACCCCGCTTATCAGGCTACGGAACGTCCGGCCGACGCCGATGCCCGCACCTATCAGGTAAAGGCATTCAACGGACTTGCACAGGTGCTGTTGCAAAGTACCGGCGAAGCGGGAGAAGCCACACTGACGGTCGTTTCGGAAAACCTGCCGGAAACTTCCTGCGTTTTGAAGCTGCAGAAGTAAGCAGCTTATCATTCATATCATCCGGCGAAGCGGAGACCTTTCTTTTGTCTATGGGGCAAGAGAGGGATCTCCGCTTCTTTCTTCCTCAAACTATAGTGTGTAAGTGTGCGAGATGTGCATCTCATACATCCTTACATTAGAGCCTGAGGGGGAGAAGAACGGAAGTTTTGCTTTTCCGGGCGGGACTTTCCCGGGTATCTGCTCATATATAACAATTATTACCTCTAAATGTAACAAATGGTACTGTTGTGGGATTAAAAAGAATGAGTATATTTGTGGCATGATATTTTTTTAACCAATGCCTATGGAAAACCAGAACTATATCATGAGGGAGATAACCCCTCTGTCGGAACGTGACTGTTTCTATATTGCCGATCGTCGCAAAACAGAATTTACCTACCCCATCCATTGTCACGCAGAGTATGAACTGAACTTCACGGAACATGCTTCCGGCGTACGCCGTGTGGTGGGCGATTCTGCCGAGATTATCGGTGATTATGACCTGGTGCTGATAACCGGTAAGGAGTTGGAGCATGTATGGGAGCAACATGAATGTACCTCCGGGGATATTCGGGAGATTACCATCCAGTTCTCTCCCGACTTGTTCTTCGGGAACGTTGTCAACAAGAACCAGTTCGACAGTATCCGCCGGATGCTGGAGCGTGCACAGTGCGGACTTAGTTTCCCCATGCAGGCCATCATGAAGGTGTACAACTGGCTGGATAAGCTGGCTTCCGAGGAGCAGGGCTTTTATGCCGTGATGAACTTTCTCCGTATCCTTTACGAACTTTCCCTCTATGACAATGCTCGGGTGTTGTCCAGTTCTTCGTTTGCCAAGATAGAGACTTTCTCTGACAGCCGCCGGGTACAGAAGGTGCAGAAATACATTTCCACCCATTATCAGGAGGATATCCGGTTGGCTTCATTGGCCGATATGGTGGGCATGACCCCGGTCTCTTTCAGCCGTTTCTTTCGCCTGCGCACCGGCAAGACGCTTTCCGACTACATTATTGATATCCGTCTGGGCTTTGCCACGCGTATGTTGGTAGATTCCACGCGTACCATTGCAGAGGTGTGCTATGACTGCGGCTTCAACAATCTGTCCAATTTCAATCGTATGTTCAAGCGGAAGAAGGGATGCTCGCCGAAGGAATTCCGTGAGAATTATCGGAAAAAGAAGCTGGTGATATGATAAAAAAGTATTGGTATTCTTCATTGGAAGTGCCTATTTTTGCACCAATGATTAATACTAATATCTGATATCATGAAAAGAGTTTTTTCCTTATTTTTATGTCTGCTGTGTGTATGTGCTGTGACGGCGCAGATACGTGGCAATGAAATCCGTGTAGTCGTTTCACCCGACCATAGCGATTGGGTGTATCGTCTGAATGAGAAGTGTACGTTTACCGTCCGGGTGCTGAAGGCACAGAACCTCTTGCCCGATGTCAAGATTGACTATGAACTGGGCCCCGAGATGTATCCTACTGAAGTAAAGAAAGACATGGTGCTGAAAGATGGTACCTTGAAGTTGCAAGGCACGATGAAGACTGCAGGCTTCTTGCGTTGCAAGGTCAAGGCGCATGTGGACGGCCGGACTTATGAAGGGCTGGCTACATCGGCCTATGCTCCTGAGCAGCTGCAACCCGTGACGAAACTTCCTGCCGATTTTCAGGATTATTGGGCCAAGACCTTGGAAGAGGCGCGCAAGACTCCGTTGAATCCCCTTATGACGCTGCTTCCCGAACGCTGTACGGAAACGGATAATGTATATCAGGTCAGCTTCCAGACAAAAGCCTGGGGAGGACGTTTTTACGGTATTCTCAGTATTCCCAAGAAAGAAGGGAAGTATCCGGCTTTGCTGCGTGTGCCCGGTGCGGGTGTCCGCCCTTATGCGGGAGATACGTATACGGCTCCTGGAAAGGTGATTACATTGGAGGTGGGTATCCACGGCATTCCCGTCACGATGCAGCAGTCTGTATATGATGCGCTGGCAGGTGGGGCGCTGAGCAATTACTGGACGTTCGGCCGCGACAGCCGGGATGCTTCTTACTATAACCGTGTGGTGGTAGGCGCTTTGCGTGCTGTGGATTTTATCTGTTCGCTGCCGCAGTACAACGGGAAGGCGCTGGGCGTTACGGGCTCCAGCCAGGGCGGTGCCTTGTCTGTGATTACGGCGGCTCTTGATTCGCGCGTTACTTTCCTGGCGGCTGTTCATCCTGCCTTATGCGACCACGAAGCGTTCTTCAAGAAGCGCGCTTGCGGCTGGCCCCATTATTTCTATTATTACGGTGCTCCCGATGAAAAGCAGCTTGAAACGGTGCGCTATTATGATACGGCAAACTTTGCCCGCCTGCTGAATGTGCCCGGTTGGTTCAGTTGGGGGTATAACGATGAGGTCTGTCCTCCCACTTCCATGTATGCAGCCTACAATGTGATTTCTTCTCCGAAGGAACTGCATCCTTATCTGGAAACCGGGCATTACTGGTATCAGGAACAGTGGGATGAATGGCTGGACTGGATACGGAGACAACTTAATGTGCCAATGTGATTAATCACATTGGCACATTAATCTGATAATATAGTATCATTTTTTATGATATGAGCCGCGTATCTTTGTGTATCGCTTAAAAACTGATAATATGAAGAAACAATTCCTTTTGCTGACAGTACTTTTATTCCTTTTGGGGGCATGTGCCCCTAAGCCTGCGGAGCATTCGTTTATTAAGGTCAATGCCGATGGACAGTTCGTTCGCGACGGAAAACACTATTATTTTGTAGGTGCCAATTTCTGGTACGGTGCCATTCTTGGTTCCGAAGGTGAAGGCGGCAATCGTGAACGGTTGCATAAGGAGCTGGACTTTCTGAAAAGTATTGGCATCAACAACCTGCGCGTATTGGTGGGTGCTGACGGTGAAAATGGCATAAAGACGCGGGTAGAGCCCTCTTTACAAGTGGCACCGGGCGTCTATAATGATACTATTTTAGCCGGATTGGATTATTTTATGAATGAACTGCGTGAACGTGATATGACAGCTGTCCTCTATTTGAACAATTCCTGGGAATGGAGCGGTGGCTATTCCGTTTACCTGCAATGGTCCGGACACGGTGATGCTGTGGTACCTGCCGTAGACGGATGGCCCGCCTATATGGAGTATGTCAAGCAGTTCCCCCAATCGGACAGCGCGAAGGCCTTGTTTGCCAATCATGTCAATTATATTGTTTCACGCACCAATAGGTATAATCAGATAAAATATGTGGATGACCCCACTATTATGTCTTGGCAGATTGGTAACGAGCCTCGCGCTTTCTCTGACGAGAACAAGGAACCGTTTGCCCGCTGGATGGCCGATGTGGCTGCACAAATCAAGTCACTTGACCCGAACCACATGGTGTCTTCCGGCAGTGAGGGCTCGTGGGGATGCGAAATGGATATGAATCTTTTCGAGAAGATTCATGCCGACCCCAACATCAATTATCTGAATATCCACATCTGGCCTTACAACTGGAGTTGGGTGAAGGCGGACAGCCTGAAGGAACTTCTTCCGCGTGCCAAGGAAAATACTAAGAAGTATATAGATGACCACATGGTCATTGCTCGGAAGTACAGCAAGCCGATTGTTTTGGAGGAGTTCGGTTTTCCCCGTGACGGTTTCAGCTTTTCCAAAGAGGCACCGACCACTGCCCGCGATGAATATTACCGTTATGTATTCGACCTCATCCGCCAGGACCGTGAGAGCGGCGGACTCTTTGCCGGATGCAACTTCTGGGCATGGGGTGGTTTTGCCGGACAAAATCCCGACCATGTATTCTGGGAAAAGGGAGATGACTATACCGGTGACCCGGCTCAAGAACAACAAGGACTGAACTCTGTCTTTGCCACAGACAGCACTATTGAAATAATTAAAGCGGAAAACCGGAAGCTGCAAAATTGAACCTATCCGTGCTTTTCCGTGTAATCCCTGCCTGAAAATTAGAATGTAAGCGTGTACAAAGCGTTTGTACCGTTATATAAGAAAGATTATTACTCTAAATACTAAGTATGATATGAAAAGCATATGGAAAGTTATGTTGGCGGTTTGTTGCCTAGGTATGACCATTGGTTGTGGAACAAACCCGTCGAAGAATGAAAATGTAAAGGAAACGCTACCGGCATTGGTGGTCAATGGTACGCAGTTGATGAATACCGAAGGAGACACGGTGGTATTGCACGGTGTCAGCTATGGCTGGCATCAGTTCTGGCCCCGTTTCTACAATGCCTCTTCGGTTGCTTATCTGGTCAATGACTGGGGCGCACAAGTGCTTCGGGCCTCTATGGGAGTGGATTTGGATAGCGCCTGCTATGTGAACAAGCCCGAGTTCGGTATTGAGTGTGTTACGAAAGTGGTGGATGCTGCTATCGAGAACGGCGTTTACGTCATCATCGACTGGCATAGCCACAATCTGCGGCAGGAAGAAGCAAAGGAGTTCTTCACCCAAATGGCTACCTGTTACAAAGGGGTTCCTAATGTCATCTATGAGGTTTTCAACGAACCGGTGGAAGACAGTTGGGAGCAGGTGAAGTCATACTCTGTGGAGGTTATCAAGACGATTCGTGCCATAGAACCGGATGCCGTTATCCTCGTTGGTTGTCCGCATTGGGACCAGGACATCCATTTGGCAGCGGACGATCCTATTACCGGATATAGCAATATAATGTATACACTCCACTTTTATGCCAACACCCACGGACAGTGGCTGCGCGACCGCGCCGACTATGCTCTGGGCAAGGGCTTGCCGATTTTCGTTTCCGAATGCGCCGGTATGGAAGCAAGTGGGGACGGCCCCATCAGTAAAGAAGAGTGGGGGAATTGGCTGGACTGGATGCAGCGGCATTCCATCAGCTGGGTGGCCTGGTCTTTGTCTGACAAGGATGAGACTTGCTCCATGTTCTATCCGTCGGCTTCTTCCGAGGGAAACTGGAAAGATGCAGATATGAAGGAATGGGGAAGAATGGTACGGGACGAACTGAAGAAATGACCCTTTCGGGAAAAAGCAATATGATTTAACCATTAATAATTTAAGAAAAAAAGAATTGTGCCTATGGGAAAAAAGGAAAAACGGAACTATGAAGACATGGACTGTTTGGAAGTAAACCTAAATGTCAAGGCTGTGATAGTATATCAGGGCTTTTTGACTCAGTCTCATTTTTGTTAACTAAAAAAATCTTCTTTTGGGAGGTTTTGTGTTTGTTTTAAATCTAAGAAATACAGTATGAATTTGAATTTTAGAAAGACAGCGCTGCTTGCGGGGATATGCTCGGTGTTCAGTCTGGGTTATGCTCCTCAGCTTTTCGCAGTATCATCGACGGATACCGTTGAGGCAGTGCAGCAAACAAAGAAAATTACGGGTGTCGTCAGTGATGCTATGGGCCCTATTATCGGTGCCAATGTATTGGAAAAAGGTACAACGAATGGTGTAATTACCGACATTGACGGTAACTTTGCCTTGAATGTGAAACCGGGAGCTACCATTGTAGTCTCCTTTATAGGCTATGTCAGCCAGGAAATAAAGATAACGAACCAGACAACAGTGAACATCACGCTGAAGGAAGACTCCGAGATGTTGGACGAAGTGGTGGTTGTGGGGTACGGTACGATGAAGAAAAGCGACCTTTCCGGTGCTTCCGTTTCCATGAGTGAAGACAAGATTAAGGGTTCTATTATCACCAATCTCGACCAGTCCCTTCAAGGGCGTGCTGCCGGTGTGACGGCAGTCAGCACTTCCGGTGCTCCGGGTTCTTCCTCCTCTATCCGCGTACGTGGTCAGGCCACTATCAATGCTAATGCCGAGCCGTTGTATGTAATTGACGGTGTGATTGTACAGAGTCAGGGACAAAGCGGTTCATCTTATGGTTTGGGCGATGCACTGGGTAATGGCTCGGTTTCCACCATTTCTCCGCTTTCCACCATCAACCCTGCTGATATCGTCAGTATGGAAATTCTGAAAGATGCTTCGGCAACCGCCATTTACGGTGCGCAAGGTTCCAATGGTGTGGTTTTGATTACGACCAAACGTGGTAAGGCGGGTGAGGCTAAGTTTACTTATGACGGTATGTTTGCCGTTCAACGCCAGACAAAGCGTCTGGATATGATGAATCTGCGTGAGTATGCCACTTATTATAATGATTTGGCAAACATGGGTGAAATCTCGGACCCTAGTAATTATTATGCCGATCCTTCTCTGCTGGGAGTAGGTACAAACTGGCAGGACGCCATCTTCCAGACTGCTTTGCAGCATCAGCACCAGATTTCGGCACAAGGTGGTACAGAGAAAATACAATACTACGTATCAGCTTCCTATATGGATCAGGACGGTACCATCATCGGTTCAAACTTTAACCGTTACAGCTTCCGTGCCAACTTGGATGCCCAACTGAAGAAGTGGTTGAAACTCGGTTTGACCGCCACCTATACAGCAACGGGTGATGACCTGAAACTGGCAGACAGTGATGAAGGTTTGATTAACTACTCGTTGACCACTCTTCCTGATATACCTATCTATAATCTGGATGGCAGCTATGCCACCGTTGTTCGCGAAGGCTACACGAATCCTAACCCGATTGCCCTTGCCATGATGGATGACATTCTGCTGGACCGTCAGAAACTGACGGGTAATATTTTCTTTGAGGTTACTCCGATTAAAAATCTGGTATGGCATGCCGAATTGGGTTATGACATCAGTTCCAGCAAAGGTGAGCGCTACAAGCCGATGGTTGATTTGGGTGGATGGGTACGTTCCAGTAATGAAAGCAATATCCAGAAAAACAGCAGTACATTCTGGCAATTGAAGAACTATGTGACCTATTCCGGAAACATAGGCGACAAGCATCATTATACAGCCATGGTGGGTCAGGAGTGCTGGGAGTCCAGCTATGACTTCACGAGTGTGTTCAATAGCGGTCTGCCTTCGGATGAAGTGCACAATCCTGCCTTGGGTACGGGAACCCCGACTATCAATGCAGGTTTTGGAAGCTCGTCTATGGCATCTTTCTTTACACGTCTGACTTATAACTATGCCGACCGTTATCTGGGTACTTATACCTATCGTTATGACGGCTCTTCAAACTTCGGTCCCGAGAACCGTTGGGCAGGCTTCCATTCATTGGCTACTTCCTGGCGCTTTTCCAACGAAACGTTCTTTGAACCGTTGAAGAAGGTCATCAGTAACGGTAAGTTGCGTCTGGGATGGGGACAAACTGGTAATGCCAACATCGGTGGTTATGCTTGGGGTACATCCATGAGTCGTATGCCTTCCGGTCTGGGTATGGGGTATCGCCCCTCCGATATACCGAATACTTCCATCAAATGGGAGTCCCAGGAGCAATGGAACGTCGGTGTGGATTTGGGATTCCTGCACGACCGTATCAACCTGACGGTAGAGTGGTACAAGAAAACTTCCAGTGATATGTTGATGCCGTTGCAGTTGCCTTCTTATATGGGTACTTCCGGTAATGCCTCTTCTGCATTGGCTGCTCCGAAAGGTAACTATGGTGACATAGAGAATACCGGTTTTGAAATCTCTCTGAACACACATCCTATTACGGGTAAGTTTGAATGGGATTCTGACTTCCAGATTTCTTTCAACAAGAACAAACTGAAAGGATTGGCTGGTACAGCCAATGCGCAGATTGTGGGTTACGGACAGTTTACCGATGTAGTCAGTGTATCCAGTGTAGGCGAATCACTTTATAACTTCTATGGATTTGTTTGTGATGGTGTTTACAAGGACCTGGAGGACCTTCAGACTTCTCCGAAACCTGCCAAGTACCCGGCAAACGGTGTATTCGACCGTACCAATACCGTATGGGTGGGTGATGTGAAATATAAGGATATCAGTGGTCCTGACGGTGTGCCCGATGGCGTTATTGACGACTATGACAAGACCAATATCGGTTCTCCGATGCCTAAGTTTACTTTTGGCTGGACCAATACTTTCCGTTACAAGAACTTCGACTTGTCCGTTTTCATCAACGGTTCCTATGGCAACAAGGTGTATAACTACCTTTCCATGAAGCTGACACATATGAACTCTCCCTGGACTAACCAGCTGAATGCTGTAAACGGACGTGCACAGCTTGTTCCTATCAATCCGAACAAGGTCTACGAAGATGGAACGATGTGGTATAATGATGTGTCTAACGTCATGGTGGCAAACCCGGGAGCTTCCATTCCACGCGCCACTATCAATGACCCGAATGACAACGACCGTATCAGTGACCGTTATATTGAAGATGGTTCTTATATCCGTCTGAAGAACATCTCTTTGGGATATACTTTCCCGAAAAAGACGATTGATAAACTGGGACTGAGCAACTTGCGTATCTATGCCAATATCCAGAACCTGCTGACCATTACCGGTTATGACGGCTATGACCCTGAAATTGGTGCCAGCACTTCAAGCGTCAATGTCTATGGTTTGGACAACGGACGTTATCCGTCTCCTACAGTTTATTCATTCGGCTTGAACGTTTCATTCTAACACTTTAAATTGAAGAAAACATGAAAATCAGATATATTAAATATTGGGCGTTTGCAGCTGTACTCGGTATGGGAACAGTTTCATGCGAGGATTTCCTGAACCGTCCTACCGAAGACAATTATAACGAATCGAACTTCTATCAGAATGACGAACAATGTGTGCAGGGGGTTAATTATCTTTATAACTCACCTTGGTATGACTTTCAGCGCGGTTTTATTAAAGTCGGTGAAATCTTGTCTGGAAACGTATACGAGGGAAACAGCCCTTACTTGAATTTTACGGTGAATGGTACGGATGAAAACCTTGTGAACATGTCCTATTCTCTATGGGCAGTGATTGGCCATGCCAATACTGTATATACTCGTTTGAAGACGGCAAATGCGTCAGAAGCAGTGAAAAATCAGTGTATGGGCGAGTGTCTGGCATGGAAAGCCATGGCTTACTTCTATTTGGTACGTAGTTTTGGCGCAGTACCCATTATCCATGATAATACGGACGAATTGAATTCCGGTAATTATAACTCCAAATTCAAAGTGGAGGCAGCAGATGTGTACGAATATATCATTATGACTCTGGAGAAAGCTATGGAGTTGCTTCCGGCCAGAGGTGAAACGGGACGTATTGACCGCTATTGTGCCGAAGGTCTTTTGGCTAAGGTGTATCTGACTAAGAGTGGCCTTTCCGGTACCCGCAATGCGGATGATTTGGCGAAAGCGGCAGAATATTCCAAGGATGTAATTAATAATTCCGGCCGTAACTTGCTGGCTAACTATTCCGATGTTTTCCGTTTGGCAAACAACAAGAATGAAGAGTGTCTCTTCTCCTGGCACTGGTCGGCAGGACGTGACCCCTGGACACAGCAGAATACGTTGCAGTCGGACTTGGCAATGGTGGGATTCGATGAATTTGGTGATTGCTGGGGTGGCTATGCAGGTCCGTCGGTTGATTTGCAGGATGCATTTGGAATTTCCGCTTTGGAAAGTCCTGAGACGCGTTCGGATACGGATACCCGTCGTAAGGCTACTATGATGATGGCAGGTGATGTATACGATTATTTCTGGCAGGACAAGGGCGGATTTGATTATCTGCGGTTTATTTATGATGCCGAATATGGTAAGGGAGGACCTAATGGCGATTACCAGTCTCCTACCGGTGCCAATCACGTGAAGCATCTCTATGGTAACAATAATGACCATGTATTGGGCTTGGGCGTATCGGCTGGTAATATGTACAGCGGCCTGGCAACCCATATCCTGCGCCTGTCCGATATCTATCTGGTATATGCCGAGGCGAAAATGGGACTGGCTACCTCTACTACAGACCAGAGTGCACTGGATGCTTTCAATGCAGTACGTGGCCGTGCCATTCCGGGAGTTACTCCGAAAACCTCCATTACTTGGGAGGACGTCTGGAAGGAACGCCGGCTGGAACTGGCTTGCGAAGGCGACCGTTGGTATGATTATGTACGTTTGGCATATTATGATTCCCAGCGTGCTATCAATGAGTTGAAGGCACAGCGCCGTGATGTTTATTATAGTCTGGGTACTACTTATAAGGCTTATTATGAAAACGGCAGTTGGACGGTGAATCCGGACGAGACCCGTTACAATCCGGATGCAAAGGCGCCGAATGTGACAGTCTCCAGCTTTACATTGCCGTTCCCGACAGAAGACGTGGTGTTCAATCCTAATTTGATGAAAGACCCGGTACACGTAGATGTACGTTCTGAATTCAGTTATTAATTTAATGCTTGAAAAGATGAAAAATAATAGATATACGAATTGGTTCTTCGCGGCAGCTGTTGTTGTAGCAGGCTTTTCCATGGCGGCTTGTGAGGATGAACCGGATAAATATGAAGTGGCAGGGGGAAAGCCTACCTTGAAATATGTTCGTGTCCCTGATCCGGCAGCGGCAGACTCTTTGCTGACGGGGGCTTATATGGCGAATACGATTTGTCTGGTCGGTGAGAATCTGCGGAGTGTTTACGAGCTCTATTTCAATGACCAGAAGGCGATACTTAATACCAGTTACATCACTGACCATACACTTATGGTAGATGTTCCGAAAGAGATTCCTTCGGTAGTGACTGATAAGATTTATATGGTGACCAAAGCAAAGGATACCATAGATTATGATTTCAAGGTGTTGGTTCCGGCTCCTACCGTGAACTCCATTTCTTGTGAGTTTGCAAAGCCGGGTAGTGAGGTGACACTGATTGGTGACTATTTCATTGATGACCCGAATGTGCCGCTGACCATTACGATGGCCGGTAATGTGGAAGTGACTAATATTACGAACATAACCAAGACTGCGGTCAGCTTTATTCTTCCGGACAATGCTCCTGCAGGCTATATCAACGTGAAGTCCATTTATGGTACCGGACGTTCCAAGTTCCGCTATTATGATACACGTAACATTCTCTTTGACTGGGACGGTTCTCATGGCGGTATGGCTATTGCCCACGGTTGGCGTGATGGTAGCAAGGTGTTGAGAGAAGCCGATGAAAACAGTATTGACGGTGCTTATATCTGTCTCACCGGAGCACTTGACGGTGCTATCGGAGCTACTTGGGCAGAAGATGAGTTCTCGTTCAACTATTGGCCGGAACCGTCTGCCGGTTATCCCGAACTTTCTGCACGTCCTGAGTTTGCAGAACTGCTCGAGGAGTATGGCGTCAATGGCTTGCAACTGAAATTCGAGGTGAATATTCCTTCTTCCAATCCGTGGCAGTCTTGCGCTCTACAAGTGATGTTTACGGGTAATGATGTGGTGACTTATGCGACGGGAACTAATGCTTATTTTAGTGATACGAATGTGCCGCGCGGTTTGTGGTTGCCTTGGAAGAATACGGGTTCGTATGATACGGGTGGTAAATGGACAACCGTTTCCATGAATCTGTCCGAGTTCAACAAGACGCATGAAGGTAATAAGTGTGATAGAACTTTTGACAAGACTATGCTGACCGGATTGACATTCTTTGTCTGGGCAGGTGGTGTGGAAGGTAAGGATTGCAATCCGGTGATTATGATTGACAACATCCGTGTGGTACCTATTGAATAACCTTTTAAATAGAATACTGATATGAATAAAACATATAAATTTCCGGCACTGTGGATGATGTGCCTGATGCTCTTCAGTTGCTTGACGTTTACGGCCTGCGACAATGGGGATGATGAAGATACCAACCAATATAAAGGGGGAATCAGTCTGAATGTATTCGGACCGAGTCCCGTATCCCGCGGCGGTGTACTCCGTTTCCTAGGCAGTGGCATGGATAAGGTGACTGCGGTCGCTATTCCCGGTTGCGACGATATAACAGACATCGAAGTAGTCAGTGATACGGAAATCCGTGTCACTGTACCTCAGACAGCCCAGCCGGGGTTGGTTGTCTTGAAGACTCCGAAAGGGGATATTACAACAAAAACCGAGTTGACATTTACGGAGCCGATTGCTTTGGAGGCTTTTGCACCGGCAGAAGTAAAGCCTGGTAGTGAATTGACCATTACTGGTGAATATTTGAATTTGATTAAAGAAGTGATATTTGCTGACGAGGTAACAGTGCCTGCTGATGAGTTTGTCAGTCAAAGCCGTCAGGAGATTAAAGTTATTGTTCCTGATTCTGCTCAGACCGGTAAGTTCATCTTGTCTGATGGAGCTGAAATCCCCAATTGGATTTATTCTGAAGGGGAACTGGAGGTTACTTTGCCATCGGTAGAGGCTCCACTCGACCTGGTAGATAAGAAGCCGGGGGATGTCATTCGAGTTTCTGGTGAAAACTTTGATTTGGTGAAGAAAGTGCAGATGCCGAATGGGGATGAAGTTGAATTTACGATGACTGCCTCTTCCGAAGGAGATGAACTTACTTTTACATTGCCGGATAATGTCTCGGACGGAGAAGTTACGGTACTTCCTGCTTCGGATGTAAAAGTTGTGGTCGCTACTGTTGTAGTAGCTACGCCTTCGAACGTAGTGGCTGTTCCTGCTGTAAACTTGCGTGGTGGAGATATGATTACCTTGAAAGGTACCAATATGGATTTGGTGACTGATGTAACGTTCCCTGGTGTAGAAGAAGCAGTAGGATTGGAATCACAAAACTCGACTGAAATAAAGGTCTTGATGCCGGCTGCGGCTATTAGTGGTGATTTGCAATTGAATACAAATAGTGGAAAAGCAACTGCCGTATCTATTGCAACGGCAAAGCCGGAAAACATTTCTTATAGTGCGGCGACGGTCCCGGCAGGAGAGGCTTTGACTGTCAAAGGAGTAAATATGGATGTAGTTTCGGCTGTTGTATTCAGTGGTAATGTGGAGGTTACCGTATCCGATGCCACCGCTACTGCCATTTCCTTGACTGTACCCACAACTGCTGAAACCGGGGCCTTACTCTTGAAGATGGCCAATGGTGAATCTGTGGAAGCACCGTCTTTGACAATAGAGAAACCGGTATGTGCCTATTTGCCGGCATTGCCTGACAAATTGGTTCGGGGACGAATTGTGGAACTTGAGATTGTTAATGCTGATAAGCTGACAAATGTATTGCTGAATGAGGCTGCTGTTCAGTATATCAATGATGCAGCTAAAGGGGTATTGATGTTGAATGTACCGGCTGAGCTGGATGGAACTTATAGCCTAAAACTGATTTCTTCAAATGGTGAAATTGCTTATGATGTTCTTGTAGTTGCCAATGAAGAAACAGTTTGGGCTGGTCCGCTTGATATTAGTTGGGGTGATGGAGGACGTGTGTTGGTACCGGCTGTATCTTTTGCCAAGGTAACGGCAGGCACTGTCATGAAAGTCTATTTTGATCAGAAAGACCAGACTTGGGCACAGGCTCAGTTTAACTATGGCGATTGGAGTGGCATAGCTTTCTCTTTGTTTGATACGACTATGGTACCGACAGACATTTACGGATGGAGTTTCGAGAGCCGTGTGATGGAGTTGACGTTGACTCAGGAGATACTTGATAATATTCAAGCTAAACAAGGAGATTGTGAAGACCAGACAAATGTAGGTATCATTATTCAGGGCAGTGATTTGACGTTTACAAAAATAACGATTGTAAATTGATGAATTGTGGCTTGAAGAATGTGACTATGGATGCCCTGATTAAGAATGAAATAAAATCATAATTAAGATGAAGAAACTGAATATAAAATGGATGCTTTCGTTGATAGCAGCTTTTACTTTTGCCTCCTGCGATACTGATGTCGATCATGATATCCCAGCAGTGGATACACCGGTATTGGTGTCTACTACTCCTGAAAGTGGAGCAGCCAAAGTGAAAACGGGAGAAATCACTATTGAGGTGAAATATGACAAGAATATATTCTTTGCAACAGACAATCTGAGCGAAATCAAGTTTACCGGTGGTGAACTGATAAGTGCCGATGTACTTGGCGCAAGCAATATACTGACTGTAAAAGTGAATGTTCCCGGGAGAGAGACGGCTTGTTCTCTCTCTATCCCCGAGGGAATAGTAACCGGACCGAACCAGATGCCTGCTCCGGCTGTATCGGTTCAGTTCTCTACTGTCGCTTTGGACAAGGCACTGGTTGCCGCTAGTTCGGCCAAAGCTGTGAAACTGTACAATTATCTATTGGATAACTTCGAGACGAAGACACTTTCAGCTATGATGGCCAATGTTGCCTGGAATACGGAAATGTCCGAAAAGGTGTATGGATGGACTGGAAAATATCCGGCTATCAACTGTTTCGACTATGTTCATCTGCCGGCATCTGTAGCTGGAGCAGACTGGATTAATTACGGTGACATTACTCCTGTTAAGGATTGGTCTGACAAAGGTGGCATCGTAGCTGCCATGTGGCATTGGAATGTACCCAAGAAAGCTGTAGGCGAAGCTTCTTCTACCCAAATATGGGAAGGAGAGACAGTAATGCCGGGTGATTGGAGTGGAAATGTACAGATGACGGATGATGCTGCAAAAGCTGTCTTTGCTGATGCACAAGTGGGTCAGGTGATACGCGTGGCTGTGAAGGATGTGGCAGCGGGTGCACAAGGTTCGTTCAAAAACAGTGGTTGGAGCGAGATTGCTTCAGGAACTGATTATTTTGACATATCCGGGGACTATACATTGGTGATTACCGAAGATGTTTTGAAATCCCTGCAAGAAGGTGGTCTCATCATTGGTGGACATGATTATACAGCAGTTGCTGTTTATCTTGAAAATAACGGTACAGCTCTCGACCCGAATAAGGATTATGCCTTTTATAAGGCAGATACGGAGTTTGATGCTACCAATGCCACAGTGGAAGGCACTTGGGAAAACAAGGTGTTTACCGAAGATTTGAAAAATGCTGCCGCTTACTTGAAGCTATTGAGAGATGCGGATATTCCGGTATTGTGGCGTCCATTCCACGAGGCAGCCGGTGGCTGGTTCTGGTGGGGTAAGGATGCTGCCAGCTTTAAATCTCTGTGGATTGCTATGTTCAATTACTTCAAGACTGAAGGATTGGATAATCTTATCTGGGTTTGGACTACCGAGGGCAATGATGCCGATTGGTATCCGGGAGATCAATATGTAGACATCGTGGGACGTGATGTTTATAATAAGGAAACTGCAGATTGTGTTTCAGAATATACTTCCATTGCCGAAAATTATGGAAACAAGATTGTTTCGCTGAGTGAATGTGGTACGGTCGGACTTATTTCCGAACAATGGGCATCTGGTGCACGTTGGAGTTGGTTCATGCCGTGGTATGACGGGACAAATGAGGATGGTAGCCCGGTAGTCCATGCTGATGAAGCATGGTGGAAGGATGCTATGAGCCAGGAATTTGTTGTTTCCCGTGAAGAGCTTCCTTCTATGGAATAGCAATTTTTAATAATAAAATAGAAAGGGTTGTCTCTGGTTAGTATCGGGGCAACCCTTTCTGTCTTTTATAGCTTTTAGTTGTTGGTTATAGAATTCATGCTTTATACTTTTTAGGAAAAATAGTAATGGATGTTAAATGAGTGTCGTTATTTGATAAAATAGTATTATAAGGTTTGCTGCTAAAAGTCTACTTTTGTCAAGCCTAATTAAAATTTGATAATAATCATATAATGTTTAACCGCTAATGAAATGAAAAATGCCTATGAGAAAGGAGTGATATGTATACCAACCACTTTATAGAATAAGGTATATTTAATTTTTCCTCAAAAAGAGAAGTTTTACCTTATATTAAACGGTAGATGCCGCCAGGCAATACCAATTCATTAATCTAAGAAAAATACAAGTATGAATTTAAATTTCAGAAGAACCGCGCTGCTCGTGGGTATCTGTTCGGCTGTCAGCCTGACTTATACTCCGCAACTTTTCGCCGCATCGGTCGATGCAATAGATGCTGTGCAGCAAGCAAAAAAAATCACAGGTACTGTAACAGATGCAATGGGACCGGTCATCGGTGCCAATGTATTGGAGAAAGGAACCACAAATGGTGTCATTACCGACATTGACGGTAATTTCACATTGAATGTTCAGCCGGGAGCAACGATTGTTGTGTCTTTTATCGGTTATCAGCCGCAAGAAATAGTGGTAGGTAACCAGACTAGTTTCAAGATTCAGCTAAAGGAAGATACGGAATTGTTGGATGAAGTAGTCGTAGTGGGTTACGGTGTACAGAAGAAGAAACTGGTGACAGGTGCTACGGTTGAGGTAAAAGGCGAAGACATCGCAAAATTAAATACTACGCAGGCATTGGGCGCTTTACAAAGCCAGTCTCCGGGTGTAAATATTCAGGCCGTTTCCGGTCAGCCGGGTGATGGGTTTAAAATTAATATTCGTGGTGCTGGTACTAACGGAAATACAGCTCCAGTTTACGTTATTGATGGTGTAGCCGGTGGCGATATTAACGCCTTGAATCCTGCCGATATTGAACGTATTGACGTGTTGAAAGATGCTGCATCTTGTGCAATTTACGGTTCGAGCGGTGCCAACGGTGTTATCCTTATTACTACGAAGCAGGGTAAGGTAGGAAAGGTTTCTGTATCTTATGATGGAAACATAGGTTGGGCAAATATATATAAGATGCCTGATATGTTGAATGCCAAAGAATATATGGCGGTAATGGATCAAGTGGCCTATAATAATGGAGGCCAACCGTATGATTGGTCAAAATTCGTAGATGCTGATTTGCTGACTGCTTATCAGAATGGTACCAATCCTGGTACAGATTGGGTAAAAGAATTCCGGAATAAAAATGCTGTGGTTACTAATCATGCGTTGAATGTAACAGGTGGTTCTGAATTCTCCAAATTTTCGACTGGTATAGGCTATCAGTATCAGGATGGTGCATTCGGTGGTCCGGTGAAGACTGACTATCGTCGTTTTACTTTCCGCATTAATTCTGAGCATGTGATATATCGTAAGGGAGATGTGGATGTGATAAAGTTTGGTGAGAATATATATTATCAGCACAAACAGAATCAAGGTGTGCAGTTAGGTAATCAATATTCGAATGACCTTTCTAATGCTTTGCGTGCTATTCCTCTGATTCCTGTATATAATGAAAATGGTGATTTCTTCATGTATGATGATTTGAAGAATTTTGGAACGAGTGCTAATGGTATACTTGATTATACTGCATATGCTTCTAATCCGATGGCTCACATGGTATATAATCAGGCTGGGAATAATAAGAATAAGAATTTTAATCTGAACACAGCGGCATATCTGGAAGTACAACCACTTAAGAATCTTATTTATAAAGGTCAGGTTAGTTACAAACAATGGTCAAGTTCATGGCGTTCATATCTTCCCGTTTACCAAATTAATAATCAGGGAGATAGCCGTGATAAAGACCAAACGATAAATAACGTGTCTTTGGGTTGGAACTGGAGTTTGACTAATACGTTGAGTTATCGGTTTGATATTACAGACTTACATCATTTTGATGTTTTGGCTGGTACAGAGTATTCTAAATCAAGACCAACTTATGGCGAATCAGTAGAGGCAACCGGTTATAATAGTGCTTTTGGTGACTTTACACATGCTTATTTGCATAATACAGAACGTAAAGCTACTGCTACAGTAAATGGTTATCCCTCGGATTATGGTTCTAAGATGTCTTATTTTGGACGTTTGAATTATGACTTTAAGGAAACTTATATGTTTTCTGCTATCATTCGTGCCGATGGCTCGTCTAAGTTTGCGAAAGGCAATCAATGGGGATATTTCCCATCATTCTCTGCTGGTTGGGTTATTTCAAACGAGGCTTTTATGAAGAATACTGCTTCTTGGCTTGGTTTCTTGAAAGTCCGTGCTGGTTGGGGACAGAATGGTAATGACAATATCCCTAATTCAAATTGGCGTGCCGGTTACGAGTTTGGCGATTATGGTCTTTATACATTTGGCTCGGATAAGAATGGAGGTACAACCGGAGCTTACCCGAATCGTTTGGCTAACCCCGATTTGACATGGGAAACTTCAGAACAGACCAATATCGGTATTGATGCCCGTTTCTTGGATAACCGTCTGAGTTTTACCATGGACTGGTATAGCAAGCAGACGAAAGACTTGTTAGTGGAAGTGGGTACCAATGCGGCTTCCGGTTTCGCTACTCAATATCAAAATGCTGGTACGGTAAAGAATACTGGCCTTGAACTTTCAATGGGCTGGAGAGATCAGATTGGTAAGGAGTTCAAGTATGGGGTGAATGTCAATATGGCCTATAATAAGAATGAAGTAACGGAGGTTAATAACGCCAATCATTTTATTGAAGGCGGTAATGATTTGTTGGCTCAAAGTACGGGTCGGTTTGTCCGTATGGAAGAAGGACATCCTATTGGCTATTTTTATGGTTATAAGACGGATGGTGTCATTCAGAACCAGAATGACTTGCAGGCATATCTTGACCAGAATTGTAAAGGAAATGCGGCAAACTCTAAGCAAGGTGCAAGTATTAAACCGGGTGATTTGAAGTTTGTGGATGTTGATGGAAATGGGGTGATTAATGATGACGATAAGACTGATTTGGGTAATCCTCATCCTGACGTGACAATGGGTCTTACGTTAAGTGCGGAATATAAAGGATTTGATTTCTCTGTAACAACCTATGGCGCTTTTGGTGCACAGGTAGCTCGCTCTTGGCGAAAGTTCTCAGATGGACAGTATGAAAACTATACGACAGAAGTTTACGATTACTGGCATGGCGAAGGAACCTCAAACAGATATCCGCTGCTTGCGCCGGGAAATAGTGGACAGAATTTCCAGGCCATTTCAGATATTTATATTGATGATGCCGACTATGTTCGCATTCAAAATCTGACTATAGGATACGATTTCAAGAGAATTTGGAAGAACTGTCCGTTCCAGCAACTTCGTGTGTATGCTGCTGCACAGAATCTATTTACTTTTACCGGTTATAAAGGGATGGATCCGGAGAATGGTAGAGCCCTCAATGACAAAGAACCGTGGGTAACCGGTGTTGATGTAGGTAACTATCCTCAACCTCGTACTTATATGGTAGGTGTTAATGTTAAATTCTAAAATTGATACACGATGAAAAAAATAGCATATTTAATAGGTGCAGCTTTGATGATAGCAGGAATGTTTGCTTCTTGTAGCTTGGACTCGATGAGTCTGACGGAAAAAGATACGACCAATTTTCCTAAAACGGCTGAAGATGCCAATCAGGCTTTAGCTGCCATATATCAGAACCTGAATAATGTCAATGCTTTTCCACAGCAGTCTTTCTTGTATAATTCTCTGCTGGCTTGCGATGATATGTTGGGTGGTGGTGGTCCCAATGATAAGTTGATGCAATCTTTGGACCTTATTTGTAATACGGGTATAAATGCTACGCAGGACTACTGGGTGGCTCGCTATCAAGGAATCAACCGTGCCAATACGTTGTTGGAGGCTCTTGCTGGTATTGAAATGGATCCGGAAGTAAGAGCGCAGGCTGAGGGCGAAGCCAAGTTCCTTCGTGCTTTTTATTACTACGAGTTGGCTTCCATGTATGGGCGCGTACCTTTGGTGATTACTGCTTTGTTGCCCGAAGATACTACTCCTCCGACTGCCGCTGTTATCTGGGGGCAGATTCTGCAGGATCTTCGCGATGCGGCTGCAAATATGCCGGCTGTTCGCAAGTCGGATGGGCATGTTGATAAATATACGGCTGAAGCTATGTTAGGACGTGCTTGGTTGTATTATACTGGTATGTATGGCAATGGTGAAACTCTGAACGATTTGGTTAGTACGAACTATAGTCCGTTGACTTCAGTTGATTTGCCTGATGGGACAACTTTGACCAAGCAGGATGTGGTTGGGTATATTGATGATTGTGTGAATAATTCTGGTTATAGTCTTGTTCCTGAGTTTCGTAATTTGTGGGCATATACCAATAAATGTACGGTAGAAGATTTTCCGTTTACTGCCGGTCAGGGATTGAAGTGGGTAGAAGATGATGCAGCGGTAAATCCCGAATCCATGTTTGCCATTAAATATAATAAACTTGCATCTTGGAGCACTACTATCGGTTATGGTAACGGTTATGCTCTGCATTTTGGTGTACGTGGCAATGATCAGGCCAATTCTTTCCCCTTCGGACAAGGATGGGGTGCCGGTCCTGTAGCTCCCAATTTTTATAATGATTGGAGTGTGGCAGAACAAGATGATGCCCGTCGTCCGGCCTCCGTATTCAAGACGGAGGATATGCCGAGTTATAATAAAGGTGGTGGTGACGGCTTTATCCAAGAAACGGATTATTATCAGATGAAAATAGGTTCTATCATGGCTTATAGTACGGATGCGGCTGGAAATAAAACGATTGAGCCGGTATTTGAGAAGATAATGTATGGTGCCGACGGCTGGATTAATGATAATCTGATGCAAACCGGTTCTATTCATGATTTGGTTTTGATTCGTTTTGCGGATGTATTGTTGATGCAGTCTGAATTGAAGGAAGATGTTTCCGGTATAAACAGAGTGCGTAGTCGTGCCGGACTTGAACCTATTGGTACATATTCGTTGGCTGCATTGCAGAATGAACGCCGTTGGGAATTATGTTTTGAAGGTACTCGCTGGAACGATATTCGCCGTTGGCATATTGCTGCCGATGCCCTTGAAAGACAGACGGGAGCAAAGGTTTATACAAATGGGGCTGAAAGCCGTAATGTGGCGCAGAACGGTGGTTATGCCGCACGTTATAAGGCTACGGCAGGTTTCCAGAAGATTCCCGAAAACCAAGTCCTCCTGAATGAAGGAAAGGTAGAACAAAATGAGGGTTATACGGATGCAAGTGCTGAGTATAATGGTTGGCAAGAATAGAATATGAATTTAAAATGAAAAAAGATATGAAAAAGATATTATTCGCAATACCTTTGTTTGCAATGCTGCTGGTGGCTTGCGATCCGATAGTGGATGAAATCAGTCCGGATCCCAATGTCACACCGGAAAATCTTACTTTTGAACTTGTGGCCAAGAACCAGGGAAACAACAACATTCAGATTGTTCCTACTCCGTCACGTTATGTGAAGGTTTATGATGCTACGTCTGATATCAAGTTGGCAGAAGGTACGGCTCCGTCGGTTCAAGTAGCTCCTCCTAATAAAGAATTGCAAGTATATGTAACAACCATTAATTCGGACGGCTCCATAACAAAATCGGCTTCCAAATCAATAGCAGTAACGGAGTATACAGATCTTCCCGCTATTTATGCTGATGTATTCGGCACAACTCCGGACGGTGGTTATGGAACAACCACTTGGGTCTGGAATACAGAAGCTGCAGACGGTTGTTGGGGTAATGGAGGTTATCTCGGCAATACCGGCCCCGGTTGGTGGATTTGTGATGCTGTGGGAGATGTCGGAAACGGTAGAGGGCAAATTGATGAACAAGCTGTAGGAAAAGGATTGCCTGATGATGGATTAAATGGTTGGTTCTCACTTAGTTTGACTGGTGTTCAGACAAGTCGTGGTGAAAGTGGTTCTGTCAAGGTGTCAGAAGATGTGGTGCAATCCGGTTGGGATGTAGGTACTATGGAGTTCTCTGGTACTATTCCATTGTTAGGTATACAGCCGAATCAAGGAAATGCACGTCAGTATGAGTATCATATTTTGAAGATTACAGAAGATGAACTTCGTCTTTGTGCTCCTGAACCCGGTGCTGGCGCTTGGGGTACGGCATGGTTCTGGAACTTCAAGAAAAAATAGTTAATATTGAAAGGTACGGGTGGGTAACGACCACTCGTATACTTTTATTACTAATTAAAAAAAATGCAACAATGAAACGAACTTTCTTTTTGATATTACTGTTCTTCTGTGCTCTTTTTGTTAAAGCGGATGTTTTGGGACCGTATACAATGGATAGTAATGTACCTCCCACACCAACCGGATATGCTCGGGTTGTACTTCCGATAGGAGGTGCTGACGCTTCGGTAGCCGTAAGCATAACTGTTTGTGACGAAAGTGGTCAACAGTATGTTTTGAGAACTACTACCCCAAATGCTGCTCCATATTGTTATTTCTTGGCTTATGGCGTTTACCGCGTGGTCGCTTTAGAGGATTGTACAGCACAATCTAATTGGGGCGCACTTACGGTTGGTACAATTTTCGAAGTGACAGGAGGTGGCTATATTTCTTTAAATTATATAGGAACAATCTCTACTCCAAGTATTGTTCAAGCATCGGGTACTGATGATAATGTTCCTCCTTCCAAAGTAGGTTACAATATAATGAAAGTGTATGGAATAGAGACAAACGGCGGTGGGGTGTTGGTTGATTCTGACAAAAAAGAATATGGTATCTTTAATTATACCGGACATATAGGCGGTGCTCATTACTTTTACATTAAGCCAGGCACATACACTATAAAATCTTTGAGTGCTACCAATGGAAATTATATTTATTTGGAGTATGGAAATGTTAGACAACCGCTTTCTGCTGGTAGGACTTTCACAGTTCCTGCGTCATTCTTCTCCATTGTGTTTTCTAAAAAGGCACTTTAAGAATAATCTATAAATGAATTATTCAACTCAAAGCAGTTGTCGTTACCCCCCCGACTTTATTAGTCGCCCGTAACATCGGATAATTGTAAATGCATTAACCGAATAGTACAATTGTTTAATGGTTAAATCAGGAAAAGGCGAGTCGTGAGCCTTTTCGCATTCATTCTCTATTGCCTTTCCGGATGCAATTCACATTCCTTTTTGTATTACCCCTGATTTCAGGGCGCAGAATGTTTCTTTTTATCCCTGCATCTCCTTCACCTCCTTCTCCCATCCTCCTGTTCATTGGCTTTCCCGGTGAAACCGCTTTCCACCCTCATCGCCCCGCCTTTGCATCGCGCGACACGCCGTAGTATCCCGGCATGGCCCGGTAGATGGGTTGCGTGGGCTTCCCCACATTCTTCAGCTTGCCCTCTTGCTGCAACCGTTTCAGGTGGACGTTCGCGGTGGTGCGCGCCATGCCGCAGAGCGCTTGGAAGTCACTGCGAATCAGCACGTCGTGGTCGGCAAAGTATTCTTTCAGCTTCATGTCTATCTCCACTTCCGAAAGCTTCAGGGAGTGGCGGGTGTATTTACTGCGGATGGCATTGACTCCCGTCATCGCTTGTTTCAGCCTGACGTCGGGACGGAAGCTGATGCTTTTCAGCCGGAGTTTCAGGTGCTTGTTCGGGGTGCTGCGGGTCACTTTCTGTGTGGCTTCCAGGGTGGGGGCGAAGTAGCCCAGCCCTTCGATGTGCACCTCGTGGCCGTCGCGCAGTTCTTCGCCGCAAATTTGCGCCAGGCAGTCTATCGCGTTCATCACGTCGCCCACCGTGAGCGAGCTGCGGGCATGCACGCGGTTGTAGAGCTGCCGCATGGTTACTTTCCCGTTGAGCAACGGGCGGGGATGGAGGCCTCTCTCTTCAGGGGCTTCCTCATTAGTGCCCGGATTCTCGTACCAGTCATATAGTATTGCCATATCAATAGGTTTTAGTGCGTTCAACATACTTGTTTCTTCCCTCGGAAGTGTCTTCCTGTAAGTGAACGACTCCGGTCGGCCGAACGAATAACCCGGGTCGTTCGATTGAACGACCTAAGTCAGTCGATTGGACGACCCGGGGCGTTCACTTATAAAGAACCGTGCAAAGGTACTGAAAATAAAGGGTTCCGAAGCATAAATAAGTATGTTTGTCGGCAGGAATGATTTTTGAAGAATAAGCGGAGAATGGTTTGCAAAACGCCCTCGGCAGGCAGTAACTTTGGCGAAGAGGCGAGAGGAAAGAAAGGATGATTCCCTTCCTCGAAACCTCCCAATAATCATTTTAATAAAAAATATTTATGAAGAAAAAACTGATGACTTTGCAGCAACACCGGCTCTTGAAGGAAGCGGGACAACTGATAGCCTTTTCCGAAAGGCTGAAACACGCACAAAAAGAAACGACCGACCGAAACTGGAAGGAGCGGGAAGAGCAGCGCCGCCGGAGCGCGAAAGCCGCAAGCACCGTGACTGCACTGAGCGGCGACATCGAGGAGTTCCTCACTTCGCGCTACGACTTTCGCTATAATCTGCTGACGGATGAAACCGAGTTCCGCCCCGCCGGACAACGCTCTGCCGCCTTCACCCCCGTGGGCAAGCGCGAGTTGAACACTTTCTGCATCGAAGCCCATGCCGAAGGTATTCCTTGCTGGGACAAGGACTTGAACCGATACGTCTATTCCACTTACATCCCTGCCTACCATCCCTTCCTGCTCTACATGGACGAACTGCCTGATTGGGACGGCAAGGACCGGCTGACTGCGCTTGCCTGCCGCGTCTCTTCTCGGCCTCACTGGGTGCGGGGATTCCATACCTGGATGCTGGGACTTGCCTCGCAATGGATGGGCGTGTCCGGACTGCATGCCAACAGCGTGGCTCCCGTTCTCGTCAGCCGCGAGCAGGGACGACGGAAATCCAGCTTTTGTCGCGCCTTGATGCCTGACGTGCTGACGCGTTACTACGCCGACAACCTGAAACTGACCTCGCAGGGACAAGCTGAGAGAATGCTGGCGGAAATGGGGCTGCTCAATATGGACGAGTTCGACAAGTATGCCGACAACAAAATGCCCTTACTGAAAAATCTGATGCAGATGTCGGTGCTCAACATCCGCAAGGCCTATCAGCAGAACTTCAGGCAACTGCCCCGTATCGCCTCGTTCATCGGCACCAGCAACCGGTTCGACCTGCTGACCGACCCCACCGGGAGCCGGCGCTTCCTCTGCATCGAGGTGAAGCACAATATTGACTGCATAGGCATAGAGCACGACCAGATTTTTGCCCAACTGAAAGCGGAACTCATTGCCGGGCGGCGCAACTGGTTCACCAAGCCGGAGGAGGAGGAACTGCAATGGCATAACGAGGCTTTCTATCGTGTCAGCCTTGTGGAGGAGGCGGTTCACAGCTTGTTTCGTACCCCGCTTCCGGCAGAGAAGAGCTTCGACCTGACTGCCGCCGACATCTTTGATGAGTTACAAAAAACGCATCCCGCCTTGATGCGTGGCAGCAATCCCATGCAGTTCGGTTCGGTGCTGCTGCGGGTGGGACTGAAACGCCGGCATACGAAGTACGGCAATGTATATGAGGTGGTGAGAAGGAAGAAAGAAGTTTCACCGGAAAGGGTTGAACGATAGGGAAATAATGCGAAAGGTGAAGGGGTGAAGGAAGAGAAAGCCGGTTTATAGTCTCATTACGGATTGACATAGATTCCTATTAATTCAGGTTGTAGATGCCGATGGGATAAATATTTTCGCTCATAATAACTGTATATTTTATAGATTTCTATAAAAGTAACTTTTTTATAAGAACAAAACAAGCGAAAGTTGCGATTTTCACTACTCCTTGTCGGATAAAAAACTTATCTTTGCGATTGAAACAATCTCTTGTTAATGATATGAAATACACATCATACTCTTATCCTTCAGGCAGGGCGGAAGTGGCTGCATTTGTTGTGACCGGCGGAGTGACGGAATACCATGTGATGATACATGCCACTGACCCGAAACAGACCTATCGTGAACAGATGAATGTCGTGTTGGATGCGTATGCCGCTTTACTGAAAAAAGAACTGTCCGGAGCCGTGGCGGTTTTTAAAAGATACTTCCTGAGTGATGCCGCCAACCAAGCGGAACTGTTGCTTGCCGCTACGGCGGAAAGCTCCGATTGCGCGCTGTCTGTGGTGGAACAGCCTCCGCTGGATGGCACCAAGATTGCTTTGTGGGCCTATCTGCAGACCGATGTGCAGACACGAGTGCTGCCGAACGGACTGTATGAAGTGAAACACGGTGCTTACCGCCAGATCTGGATGGGAGGCAGCTTCAATCGTGCCGCCAATTCGGAATACCAGATGCGTCTTTTGCTCAACGACTATGCCATGCAACTGATGGAGGAAGGGTGTACTCTGGCCGACAATTGCCTGCGTACCTGGATATTTGTGCAGAATGTGGATTGCAATTATGCCGGTGTAGTCAAGGCACGCAATGAGATGTTCGTCACCCAGAACCTGACGGAGAACACGCACTATATTGCCAGTACCGGTATCGGTGGGCGTCATGCCGATCCGAAAGCATTGGTGATGCTTGACGCTTTTGCTGTAGCGGGATTAAAGCCCGGACAAATCAAATATCTCTATGCCCGCACACATCTGAACCCCACTTATGAGTATGGAGTCAGTTTCGAACGGGGAACGGCGGTGGATTACGACGACCGTCGGCAAGTACTCATTTCCGGTACGGCGAGTATCAACAACCGTGGGGAAGTGATGTATGCCGGAGATGTACGCCGTCAGACAGAACGGATGTGGGAGAATGTGGAGGCTCTGCTGAAGGAAGCTGACTGCGGCTTTGGAGATGTAGGGCATATCATTGTCTATCTGCGTGATATTGCGGATTATGCTGTAGTGAAAGAGATGTTTGACAAGCGTTTTCCCGATACGCCGAGAGTGATTACGCTGGCTCCCGTCTGTCGCCCGGGGTGGCTGGTGGAAATGGAGTGTATGGCGGTGAAGAAAATCTCTGATTAAAAATATTATCTTTGGTTAATTGAATATTAGGCTGACAGTTGGTAAACGCCTACCTTTGTTGAAATTCTAATGTATAAGGATGAAAACACGTATCTTGCTTTTCTGTATCAGTTGCCTTCTTTGGGCAAGTTGTGGAAATTCCGGACAGAATTATGTGATTGAAGGAACGTTGCCGTCGGTGAAATACGACGGGGAATGGATATACCTCGTGCCGATGGAGAATGCGCCGGGGCGGGTGGATTCTGTAAAGATAACCAATGCCTCTTTTTCTTTTTCCGGACAAGGGGAGGAGATGAGGGTGTTGCGTCTGCGCCATCTGCTGCGTATCTACATCCAGGAACTGCTGGTGGTGACGGAGCCGGGAACCATACATGTGAAGGCCGACTCTGTCGGTTCGGTAACGGGCACTCCGCAAAATGATGCCCTTCAGAAATGGAAAGAGGGGAGGGAAAAGAAGCAAGAGGCTTACCATTTTATCCGGACGGGACTACGGAATGCCACCGGAAAAGATTCACTGCATCTGATACGGATACGTGACAGTCTGAGGATGCAGGAGCAGGAAACGAACTTTCTGTTTTTGAAAGAGCAGGGAAACAATACGTTGGGGACATTCATGCGGAAGATGGTGCGTGGCTCCTTGACGGAAGAACAACAAAAACTGTTGGATGAAAGCTTGCAGAAGGAAATACATTGAATGGGGAGCGGCAGGAATCGGTGCTTTGGCGTTGTTTCTTTTTTTCTTCCGGATATTGCCCTATCATCTGTTCCATCGGGAGCAGACACAGCTCTTTTTGCTTGCCACCGAACCATTGGCCGGGTATCTGCGGCATCCGGCGGCTCTGGCACGTCTGTCAGGAGATTTCCTCACTCAATTCTTTTATTACGAAGGGGGTGGCCCGACCATAATGGCTGTCGTGCTGTTGCTTTGGGGAGTGGTGGTGTTTCGTTTGTTGGCTCCGTACATGGGACGTTGGGCGTGGATTCCTACGGTGTTGGCGGTGGCTTGGGAGGCAGGAAGGCAATGCGGATTGAGTTATCCGCTTTCCGGCACAATCGCTTTAACCGGTATCGGAGGTGTTTTGTTGTTGTGCCGTAGCTGCATGCGACGTTCGTGGAAGTCGGGCTTACCGGTAAGCATATTGGCGGTATTGTCCGGCTATTGGCTGTTTGGCTGTGGCGATTGGTCGTCACGATGGTACAATATGCCCGATTTAGGGCGGGAATATCTTTTGGCGTTGGATTCGGAAATGTATTTCGGCCGTTCGGAAAAAGTACGGAAACTGTTGGTGGAGGGTGAATACCGCTCTCCGTTCACTGCCTATTATTATAATTTGCTGAATGCACAGCAGAACCGGCTTCCCGACCGGCTGATGGATGGTTATCAACCGGCTTCGCAAGGGCTGTTTCTGCCTGTGGCTCCCCATTCTACCTACCTCACTATTTATGCAGCCAATGAAGTCTGGTTTGCGTTGGGAGATATGACGATGGCTGAACATGCCGCCATTCTGGGAATGATTTTTTCTCCGCACCACACCGGGGCAAGAGCTGTCAAGCGTTTGGCGGAAATCAACCTGGTGAACGGTGATGAGGCGGCGGCTATGAAATATCTTCGTCTCCTGCAAAAGACAATGTGTTACCGTGATTGGGCAGAACGACGTATTCCCGGAAAACAGACGGCCGAAGTCTGCCAATGGCTGGAACGGAAGCGGTTGTTGTTGCCTGCAACGGATACTTTGCGTTCTTCTGCCGACATTCCGCTTTCACTTCGTCATCTGTTGCGTAACAATCCTGATAATACGTTGGCATGCGATTACCTTCTCTGCTTTGATTTGCTGAATAAGGATATTGGGGCTTTCGCCGGAGATTATCGGGAGTTTGCTGCAAAGAAGTTTCCTTCCAGATTGTATGCCGAAGGTTTACTTATCTATCTTGCCGGGAAAAAGGCTTCGTTGGATGAAGTGGAAAAATGGAATATACCGCCTCAAGTATTGGATGAATTTGGCGATTATACCCGACTGTACGAGGCGAATGGTGGTAATGGTGCCCCTTTGCAAGCCAAATACGGAAAAACATATTGGTTTTATTTCCACTATGCTACGATGAAAAAGGGGAAGTGATTTATGATGAACATAGATATGAAATATATACAAGTTGTTGTGGGGCTGTTACTGTGCTACTGCCTATATGCTTGCAGTCCCCGTCCGGAGTCTGTACAGCCTGCAGACCGGTTATTGGTGCTCTATCCGGAATATCAGGATGTAACCATTCCCTACAATGTGGCTCCTTTGAATTTCCTTGTGCGGAATGAAGGGGTGGATGCGGTATGCGTGAGTGTAAAGGGAGCATCGGACAGCTTGGAGATAAATGCGCGCGGGAACAAGGCGATATTCCCCTTGAAAGCTTGGCGTGCATTGCTGGAAGCGGAGAAGGAACATACTTTGGAAGTAGTTGTTACTGCCCGTACCGACGGCCGCTGGCTGCGCTATCCTTCCTTTGCATGGCAGGTAGTGGCGGACAAGCTTGACGCCTATGTCAGTTACCGTCTGATAGAGCCCGGTTATGAGGTATGGAATGCCTTGCAGATACGTGAACGTTGTATTGAGAATTTCGAAGAGCGTATTTTGGCGGATAACAGTCAGACAGACGGCAAGTGCATGAACTGTCATGTGCACGGAGGAAATAGTGGCAACCTTTCGATGTTCCATCTTCGGGGTGAGGGAGGGGGGACTGTCCTGAACCGTGACGGCAAGCTCCGTAAGCTTGCCTTGAAGAATGAACAGATGATATCTGCGGCTGTCTACGGGGATTTCCATCCTGACGGGCGGTATGGTGTGTTCTCGTCTAATGTGATTATTCCCATGTTCCATACGGAAAGTAACCGCCGTCTGGAAGTTTACGATACCGTCTCCGATTTGGCTGTCGCCGATTTTGACGGAAACCGGATGATTCTATCTCCGCTTACGGCGGATTCCACCGTATTGGAAACTTTTCCCACATTCTCTGCCGATGGGAAATGGATATATTACTGCTCAGCTCCGACTGTGCCATTGCCGGACAGCGTACAGCAATTACGCTATTCGCTTTGCCGCATTGCGTTCGATGCCAATCACGGCGCATGGGGTGACCGCGTGGATACCCTTTGGAATGCCCGGCTGGAGAAAGGCTCCGTGTGTCATCCGAAAGCCTCACCGGACGGACGCTACCTGCTTTATACCGTTGCTGATTATGGAACATTCCCCATTTGGCACCGGGAGACGGAATTGCAGCTGATGGATTTGCAGACGGGTGCCATCGATTCCCTGCCAATGGTCAACTCCAGCCGTTCGGACACTTATCACAGTTGGTCGTCAGGCAGCCGTTGGTTTGCCTTTGCCAGCAAGCGGGGTGACGGGCAGTACGGGCGGGTTTATTTTGCCTATCTGGATGCTGAAGGGAAGGCGCATAAGCCTTTTGTGCTACCCCAGTCGGACCCTGAAAAAGACGATTTGACATTGAAATCCTACAATATCCCCGATTTGTCGGCTACTCCCGTTCCTTTTGATGCTTCTTCCATCAAGCGGATAAACCGGCAACTGAAGGCTGAGGAATTCAAATGACAAGACATACAGAGAGTACCAAATTGTAAATAATAAATTGTAAATAGTAAATGTTCTTATTTCTGAAAAAGACTTGGAAGATAGGGTTGTCGATACTTTTTGGCGTAGCGGTGCTTCTCTTTTGGGGAAGCGTATATCCGGCCCATATTTCCTATCAGGAGCAGTTCCAGCTTTTCTTGTTCGATGCCGACTACTGGTGGGAACGGATAGTGGTTCCCGGTGGGTTGGCCGATTATATCGCAGAGTATCTGACGCAGTTCTATTATCACGTGTGGGCGGGAGCTTGTATTCTGGCTTTTTTGTACGTGTTGTTGCAACGGTTGGTTTGGAAACTGGCGAAGGAGCAGGGTGCGGCTGATGTGTATTATCCGCTGAGTTTTCTGCCCATCATTGTCTTGTGGCATTTCATGGGTGATGAAAATGCGATGCTGTCATTGGCGGTGGCTCTGCTGTTAGCATTGTCTGCATCCTGCTGGTATGCAGATTTGAAAGGGAAGTGGCAGCGTGTGGCATACATTCTGATAGCCCTTCCGCTGCTTTACTGGACAGCGGGTGCGGCACACTTCATCTTTATGGGCTGGGTGATTGTACGCGAGTTCCGGTTGAATCTTAAAGGTAAGAATTTCTGGGGTGGTGTCGGAGTGTTCTGGGGTGTAGGATTGTGGGGTATCGGTTGTCCGCTATTGGCAAGCATGTGGGTACAATTCCCCATTTACCGTCTGATGGGTGGTATAGGATATTACCGTTTCCCGGCAGTGATTCCCTGGATAGAGATAGGGCTTGCCGTATTACTGGTTGTTCTCCCCTTCCTGCTGTCCGCTTTGCCCGCTTTGAAGAAGAAGCCGGTATTTTATGGAGTTCTGCAAGTGGTGGCGGTAACATTGTTCGGCTATTACTACGTGGCGGCCGGTTGCGATATGGATAAAGAGGAAGCGATGGAGTATGACCAGCTGGTACGTAATAAACAATGGCAGGAGATTATAGAAAAGGCAGAAGAGAAGTCACCGGTTTCACCTTTCGGCGTGACCTGCCTGAATCTTGCTTTGGGAAAGACGGGACAGATGGGCGACCGTATGTTCGAGTTTTACCAGAACGGGACGGAAGGGCTGCTGCCGGAGTTTCAGCGTGATTTTACTTCTCCGTTGCCCACCAGTGAGGCATACTATCATTTGGGTATGGTCAATACGGCACAGCGTTTCACTTTTGAGGCGATGGAGGCCATACCTAACTTCAACAAGAGTGGCCGTTGCTTCAAGCGTCTGGCAGAGACGAACCTGATAAACGGGCAATACGAAGTGGCAGCCAAGTACCTGCGTTTGTTGAGGAAGACAATCTTCTACAGGGATTGGGCAGAGGATGCCATGACCTATCTGTATAATGAGGAAAAAATCAATGCCCACAAGGAGTGGGGTTGGTTAAGGCAGATACGCTATACGGAAGACTTCTTGTTCAGCAGCCAGGAAACGGACATCATGCTGGGGCTGCTTTACCAGCACAACCACCGGAACCGGATGGCATTTGAGTATATGCTGGCCTATGTCCTGCAGCAACGTGATTTGGAACGTTTCATGAAGTACTATCCGCTGGGTAAGCATGCCGGCTACGACCATATTCCCCGCAGCTATCAAGAGGCGTTGATATATGTATGGACACAGACGCACAAGAACTTCCAGGGTATGCCGTGGAGCATTTCGCCCCAAGTGGTGCGGGATGTAACGGAATTTGCGCGGATATATACCTCGCAGCAGAATGCCCGGCAGATGTTGGAGGCGCGTTTCGGCAGTACATACTGGAATTATTTGCTACTAAGAAAGTAAAATGAAAAAGATGAAGAATATAGCTGTTTGCATAATGGCTGCATGGTGGTTTGCCGCTTGCGGCAATCCGGTGACTTCCCCGGAAAGGGTGGATGAATGGCCGGATATCTATCCCGACTATATCGGTGTGACTATTCCTGCAACCATTGCTCCTATGAATTTCAATTGTATTGGTGGAGCGTACGAACGTGTGGATGTGACCGTGACCGGAGGAAAGTCCGGAGAGATGCACGTAAATGATAAAATAGTATCATTTCCGCAAGATGCATGGCAAGAGCTTTTGGAGGAGAACAAGGGTGATAGCCTTCTGTTTACGGTATGTATCCGGAAAGACGGCGAGTGGAAACAGTACCGCTCTTTTCCTATGTATGTCAGTCCGTATCCTATAGATTATGGGGTGGTATACCGCAAGCTGGCTCCCGGATATGAAGTTTATAGCAAGATGGGCATTTATGAGCGTGACCTTGCTTCGTTCGAGGAGCGTCCCTTGCTGGAGAATACCATGGTGCCGGGCATGTGCCTGAATTGTCATGCTTTCAACAAAACAAATCCGGACCATCTGAGCCTGCATATCCGTGGAAAGAACGGAGGGACCTTGATGCAGATAGACGGGAAGCGCGAAATGCTGGATACGAAAACGGATTCCACTCTCTCTGCGGGGGTGTACCCTTATTGGCATCCAAACGGCAAATATATTGCCTATTCTGTCAACAATACGCGCCAGTCTTTCCATGCGGTGAAGGATGAGCGTGTGGAAGTGCTCGACTTGGAATCGGATGTACTGGTCTATCATCCCGAGACACATGAATTACTGCTCTCTCCCTTGCTTCAGAAGAAGGAAGTCTTCGAAACCTTTCCAGTATTTTCACCGGACGGACGCAAACTGTATTTCTGTACTGCGGAGGCCAAGCCGATACCGGCGGAATATAAGGAAATACGTTATAGCTTGTGTAGTATAGATTTCAATCCGGAAGACGGGACATTTGGCGAAAAGATAGATACGCTGGTCAATGCGGCAGCTATGAAGAAAAGCATCTCCTTCCCGAGGCCCTCGTACGATGGCGAGTATATCATGTTTACTTTGTCGGATTACGGGAATTTCTCAATTTGGCATAAAGAAGCCGATTTATGGCTGTTGGATTTGAAGGATGGCGGTATGCGTCCCATAAAGGAGGTGAACAGCGATGATACGGAAAGTTTCCATAACTGGAGCAGTAACTCCCGATGGTTTGTGTTCAGTAGCCGCAGGGGAGATGGGCTTTATACCCGTCTGTATCTGGCAAGTATGGATGAGAATGGGGTGGTGGGCAAGCCTTTCCTGCTTCCTCAGGAAAATCCTTGGGAGTATTACGACCGTCTGGTCTACTCGTACAATGTTCCCGATTTTACAAGCGAACCGGTGAAGCTGGAACGCCGGAAAGTGGAACGGGGAATTGTCTCGCGGAAGCGCGTTCCGGTGAAAGTTAGATGATACGTTTTTTATATTCTGCTTTTTAATACAGTAAAGGGATAAAATTGTATCATTTTCTCTTGGTGCAATCCGCTATCTTTGTGCCAGGAATTAGTGTTACCAATAACAATACCAGATTGAAAAACATGGATATGAGAAAAGTAAAATTTGCTATGATGATTCTGGCGGCAAGTCTGTTGACCGCCTGCGGTTCTTCCAAGAAAGAACAGAGTGTGAATGAAGAGACGGCTGCTGCGCGTACGCAGGAAACGGAGAACTTACTGGCTAACTTGAAAAAAATCCCTTCCAAAGGTATCATGCTCGGCCATCATGACGATACGGTATATGGTATCGGCTGGGAAGGTGAGGAAGGCCGTTCGGATGTGAAAAGCGTGTGTGGCGACTATCCGGCTGTTATCAGCTTTGATTTGGGAGAGCTGGAACTTGGGAATGCCGCCAATCTGGATAAGGTTCCCTTCGATAAAATCAGGAAAGAGATAATCAATCAGTATCAGCGGGGCGGCATGGTTTCGCTCAGTTGGCATGCGCGCAATCCCAAGACGGGCGGTGATGCCTGGGATGTATCGGATACGACGGTGGTGAAGTCCATCTTGCCTGGTGGCGAGAATCACCAGAAATTTGCCGGCTGGTTGGGAGGAGTGGCCGATTTCCTTCATTCGTTGAAGACGGCGGACGGCGTGAAGATACCCGTACTTTTCCGTCCCTGGCACGAACACAGCGGCAGCTGGTTCTGGTGGGGCGAAAAACTGTGTACCCCTGAAGAGTATAAGGCATTGTGGCACATGACAGTGGATACTCTGCAGGCCAAAGGAGTGGACAATGCACTTTATGCTTACTCTCCGGGCACGGAACCCAAGGACACGACGGAATATTTGAAGAAGTATCCGGGCGATGAGTTGATAGACGTTATCGGTTTCGATACCTATCAGTTCGATCGGGATGCCTATCTTGCCGGGATGGATAGGGCACTTTCCATTATCGACAGTGTAGGGAAAGCACACAATAAGGTGATTGCTGTGACCGAAACCGGTTACGAAGGAATTCCCGATGCCAAATGGTGGACTGGTACTCTGCTGCCTGCGTTGGAGAAATATCCGCTTGCCTATGTGCTGGTGTGGCGCAATGCCCGTGAAAAGGTGACCCATTACTATGCCCCCTATCCGGGACAGACATCTGCGGAGGATTTTGTGGAGTTCTATAACAATCCCAAGACGCTGTTTGCAGCTGATGTAAATCTGTATCAATAAACAAACAATCAATATAACAGACATGGAAGCTTTTAAAGAAAAGGTAGAGAGGCTCTTTCAGAGACACGAAGAGTTGATTACGAGAAAGAATGTGGCCGTGGAAGACGGCAATGGCATATTCACCCGCTATAAATATCCGGTAGTGACGGCTGCTCATACACCTGTATTCTGGCGGTATGATTTGGATGAGAAGTCCAACCCGTACCTGATGGAACGTATCGGTATGAATGCGACCATGAATTCGGGGGCCATTAAGTGGAATGGCAAGTATCTGATGGTGGTACGTGTAGAGGGCGCTGACCGTAAGTCGTTCTTTGCCGTAGCCGAGAGTCCCAACGGCATTGATAATTTCCGGTTCTGGGATTATCCCATCACCATGCCCGAAGACGCGATTCCGGCAACGAATGTATACGACATGCGCCTCACGGCTCATGAGGACGGCTGGATTTACGGTATCTTCTGCGCCGAACGCCACGACGACAATGCGCCTGCCGGTGATTTGTCCTCGGCTACGGCTACAGCTGCCATTGCCCGCACCAAGGATTTAAAGAACTGGGAACGCCTGCCCGACCTGAAGACCAAGAGCCAGCAACGCAACGTAGTGCTGCACCCGGAGTTTGTAGATGGCAAATATGCCCTCTATACCCGTCCGCAGGATGGCTTTATTGATGCCGGCAGCGGTGGTGGTATCGGCTGGGCGCTGGTGGACGACATAACCCATGCTGAGGTGAAGGAAGAGAAGATTATCGACCAGCGCTACTATCACACCATCAAGGAGGTGAAGAATGGTGAAGGTCCGCATCCCATCAAGACTCCGAAAGGATGGTTGCATCTGGCTCATGGTGTCCGCGGTTGTGCCGCCGGATTGCGTTATGTGCTCTATATGTACATGACTTCCCTGGAAGACCCGACGAAACTGATTGCCACTCCCGGTGGGGCCTTTATGGTACCCGAGGGTGAGGAGCGTATAGGTGACGTAAGCAATGTACTTTTCACCAACGGCTGGATTGCCGACGAAGACGGAACAGTATTCATCTACTACGCTTCTTCCGACACGCGGATGCATGTGGCTACCTCTACCATTGATAAGCTGGTGGACTATTGCATGAATACGCCTGCTGACGGCTTGTCTTCATCAGCTTCGGTAGAAACGTTGAAGAAGCTGATAGACAAGAATTTGCAGATAATGAAATAATAAAAATACAACATACTATGGCAACACTAAAAGAGAAAATCGGTTATGGTTTCGGGGATATGTCTTCCTCTATGTTCTGGAAAATATTCTCCTATTACTTACCGTTCTTCTATTCGAATATTTTTGGCTTGAGCTTGGCTGATGCAGGATTGCTGATGCTGGTGACACGTATTTGGGATGCAGTGTCCGATCCGATGATGGGAGTCATTGCAGACCGTACTCATACGCGTTGGGGTAAATACCGTCCTTATTTGTTGTGGATTGCAGCTCCTTTTGCCATTGCCGGGATTTTACTTTTTACAACGCCCGACATGGGGACAACGGGTAAGCTGGTATGGGCTTATGTCACTTACATCTTGATGATGACGGTATATACGGCAATCAATGTACCATACGGGGCTATGTTGGGAGTAATGACTGATGATTCGAACACAAAAACGGTTTTCTCTTCTTACCGTATGTTTTTTGCATACGGAGGTAGTTTTATCGCTTTGGGAGCATGGGAGCCATTGTGTAATTGGTTTAAATCAATGGACTATAGCAATGCTTCCAGTTGGCAATATGCCATGGTATGCATTGCCACGCTCTGCTTTTTGGGTTTTCTGTTTTGCTTTAGCATGACGCGCGAGCATGTCAAGAGTGTGGCGTCCGAATCCATCGGTAAGGATGTGAAGTCACTGGTGCGCAATTCGCCTTGGTGGATATTGAATGGTGCGGCGTTGTTGTCGAATTTCTTCAATACGGTACGCGGAGCTACTGCCGCCTACTTCTTCAAGGACTATATCAGTGCCAATGCATTCCTCGATTTCGGGGTGTTCAATCTGGTATTGTATGCCGGCTTGTTCCTGATGGTGGGTGAAGTGTGTAATATGATTGGTGTGGCGCTGGCTGTGCCTCTGTCCATGAAGTTTGGAAAGAAGTCCACTTATATCATTTCGCTCGTGTGCCTGGTAGTGCTCAGCGTGCTCTTCTTCTTTGTGCCGAATGACGGGCTGGGATGGTGGCTGATGATGATTTTCCAGGTGCTTATCTCCATCTGCACCGGTATCGTATCTCCGTTGATTTGGAGCATGTATGCGGATGTGGCGGACTATGCCGAGCAAAAGGATGGCACATCCTCTACGGGGCTGATATTCTCTTCCGGTTCTATGGCGCAGAAGTTTGGCGGTGCATTTGCAGGCTGGGCAGTAATGGCACTGTTGGCATTCTTCGGTTACAATACCGCAGAGAATGCCGTGCAGACTCCCGAGGCGCTGGATGGCTTGAAGTATCTGATGAGCTTTATTCCTGCTGCGATAGCCGCACTTTCCATCGTTGTCGTATTCATCTATCCATTGAATAAGACGCGTATGGCAGCCATCAATGCAGACCTGAAAGAGCGCCGTGAGAACCTTCAGCAGAATAACTCATAACTCATAACTTATAACTCATAACTCAAAAACTTGTGGATATCAAGAAGATGAAACAGGAGATGGAGGAGGAGCTGGTTTCCAATATCCTCCCCTTCTGGATAAATAGAATGACGGATGAAGTGAACGGCGGTTTCTACGGCCGTATCACGGGCCGGGAGGAGGTGAAGCCCGAAGCAGAAAAGGGGGCAATCCTGAACGCCCGCATCTTGTGGACCTTCTCGGCTGCATACCGCTTGCTGAAGAGGCCGGAGTATCTGGAAACGGCTACGCGTGCCAAACGTACTCTTATCGACCGTTTCTATGACAATGAATTTGGTGGAGTTTACTGGTCTCTCGACTATAAAGGCAATCCGCTCGATACCAAGAAGCAGATTTATGCTTTGGGGTTCGCCATCTACGGGCTGAGTGAATATGCTCGTGCCACGGGCGATGATGAAGCGCTGGCATATGCCATCCGCTTGTTCGAGACCATCGAAGAGCATAGCTTCGACCCCGTGAAAAACGGTTATTGCGAAGCCTTGACCCGCGAATGGGGAGAAATAGCCGACATGCGCCTCAGCGCCAAGGATGAGAACGAGCGCAAGACGATGAATACCCATCTGCATATTCTGGAACCTTATACCAATCTTTTCCGCGTGTGGAAGGATACCCGTCTGGAGAGGCAACTGCGCAATTTGATAGGCCTTTTCACGGAACGGATTCTGAATATCAAGACCGGTCATCTGGAATTGTTCTTCAATGATGATTGGGTTAGTAAATACCGCATTGTCTCCTATGGGCACGACATCGAAGCCTCCTGGTTGATACACGAGGCTGCCCTTGTTCTGGGCGATAAGGACCTCCTGGAGAAAGTGGAACCACTTGTAGAATACATCGCTGCCGCTGCCGATGAAGGATTGACGCCCGACGGCAGCATGATATACGAGACTTTTCTGGATAAAGGAAAGACCGATACTGACCGCCACTGGTGGGTGCAGGCCGAGAACGTAGTGGGACATGCCAACCTCTACCAGCACTTTGATGACGAAGTGGCCATGCAGAAGGCTCTCCGATGTTGGGACTTCATCAAGCAGCATCTGGTAGACTACAAGTACGGAGAATGGCATTGGAGCGTGCGTGCCGACGGCACGGTGAACACCGATGATGACAAGGCGGGATTCTGGAAATGTCCGTATCACAACGGACGTATGTGCATGGAAATTATTGAACGTTTTTCATAGGTTTTCTATCATAAGAAGATGAATAGATTGATGGTTTTGGGGATTCTTGTCTGGATGGGGATTGCGCTGCATGCGCAATCTCTTTATCCGGACTTCAGCAAGCTGAACTTCGGGTGCGATGGAAACAGCATTACCGCAGGCGAACAATGGTCTAAGACTGTAGTGGATAAACTCGGATTCGCTACACATCACAACGTGGCGGTCGGTTCTGCCACATGGGCATGCCATCCCGATACTCAGGATTATGGCAGCGAAGCTTTTGCCGGCATCTCCGGCGGTTGGCAGGTTACGGAGGATAAGCATGAGTTACAGATGCGGCACAACAACGTGTCAAAGGTGCATATCCAGAAGTTCATAGCCGAAGTGGAAAGTGGCGCTTACCCTGCGCCCGATGTCTTTGTGTTCTCTATGGGAACGAATGACCGTAACTTGGGTAGTGCCGAAGAGGCCCTTAAAGGGAAGACGCTCGATGAAGTAGATGTCAACACCATGGCGGGCGGTGCCCGTTGGTCCATTCAGACCATTCTGGAGCATTATCCCCAATGCCGCGTATTCGTGTGCACGCCGATTCAGACCGGCAACCCCGAACACAATGCACTGAATCTGCAGAAGATTGCCATCTTGCGTGAGTTGTGCCGGGCGCTTTCCGTGCAGCTGATAGACTGTTACTCCAACTGTGGTATCACCGAAAAGTTTGAGCAGCCTTCCGGTAGCGGGCGCTATCTGCGCGACGGGTTGCATCCCGACAAACCGGGGCAGGAGCTGATGGGCCGTTACATCGCGAAGGAGATACGGAACCATTTCTTTTAGTTCCGTTCTGCATATTCCGGTTGGAATAACTTATCATTTAGGGCTTGTAAAGCCCTTTTTTTGTCTGTATTCTTAATGACGAATGCCACGTCATTATTGCTGCTGCCATATGAAATCATCCGTAGGGGGATGTCCTTTAGCGCCTCCATAATCTTTGCCTCAAACCCGGCATATTCCCATTGCATGTTGCCCACCACGGAGACGATGGTCATGCGGTCTTCTACCAATACATGGGCATATTGGCGTAGTTCGGAGATGATATTCGATAAACGAGTGCAGTCGTCTATAGCCACAGATACGTCCAGATTGGAGGATACCAGCAGGCAGAGGGGGGTACGGTACTTGGCAAAAATGTCGAAAATCTTGCTGATGAACAGATAGGGACACAGATTATGGTTCGATTCGAACTTTATGTATATGATGTGGTCCTTGGCGGCTATGGCCTTGATGATATTGTCGTCCTGCAGGTTGGAAATCAACGTGCCTTCTGCCGACGGTTCCATAGAGTTAAGCAGCCGGACGGGAATATTCCTTAGGCGTGCCGGGGCGATACAGAAGGGATGCAGTATCTTGGCACCATAGAAGGCCAGTTGTTCGGCTTCGTTGAAGCTGAGGCGTTTCACGGGGCGGGTACCTGACACCTCGCGCGGATCATTGTTGTGCATGCCATCTATGTCCGTCCATATTTGTATCTCGTCTGCTTGGAGGGCGGTGCCAATGAGGGAAGCGGTGTAATCACTGCCGCCGCGTTTCAGGTTGTCTGTTTCGTTATAGGCATTCTTGCAGATGAAACCCTGAGTGATGAAGAGATTGATGCCGGGATGGCAGGCAAGCTGCTCTCGGAGTTTCTGTTCTATATATTCCAAGTCGGGTTCGTTGTCGGGGCCGATACGCATGAAGTCGAATGCACAAAGCAGTACATTGGGAACTTTCAGCTCGCGCAGGTAGAAGTGCATTAGGGCGGTACTGATAAGTTCGCCTTGTGCCAGCACTTCCTTCTCTTCGACAGAGGTGAAGGAATCTTTGGTAAATTTCCATAGTTGCTGGAAGCGGTCGAGGATATAATCTATTGCTTCCCGTTTCAGTTTCTCGTCGGTCAGCAACCCATTGGCAAATTCGATGAATTGGAATTCCAGCCGGGTGATACGGTCGTGAGCTTGTTCTATTTCACGGTTGAACAAGTTGGCGGCAATCTCCTCCAGATGGTTGGTGGTGCCTGCGGTGGCAGACAGTACCACAATCTTGGGTGTTGCATCTTTAATGAGTGTTGCTACATGTTTCATTCTCTCTACGGTGCCGACGGAAGTTCCGCCGAATTTACAAACTTTCATTTCTTGTTTCTTTTTTAACAGTTTCATAATTGCATTCATCCAGATGTTCTTCCTTCCGGCTTTTCATTTCAGGTGGCCTCTTTCCAAAATGGAAGGGGGAGGCATGAGGGGCTGTCACTGGGACTAGGCCTGCATAATGCCGCTGTGGCATTGTTGTGGTGGGATATTCATATCCCGGTTGGTGGCAGGCTCTTGCCCCTTCACCTATAAAAGTTCAAAAGATATGCCGTTGGTATTTGGGAAAAGCTTATATTTGCACACCCTGTTTTTTACCGTTATCAGTTTAAAAACTTATCGAATAGATATGAGTAAGATTCTAATCATTGATGATGAGGTACAAATCCGTACCCTTCTGACACGGATGATGGAGTTGGAGGGATATGACGTCTGTCAGGCTGGTGATTGCAGGGCTGCCCTGAAGCAACTGGAACTCCAAAATCCCGATGTAGTTTTGTGTGATGTGTTTCTGCCCGATGGAAATGGGGTAGACCTGGTGTTGGCTATCAAGAAGGCGGCACCCAATGTGGAAGTTATTCTGCTGACAGCGCACGGCAATATTCCCGATGGGGTGCAGGCCATCAAGAACGGTGCTTTCGACTATATCACCAAGGGAGACGATAATAACAAGATTATTCCTCTGATAAGCCGTGCTGTAGAGAAAGCGCGTATGAATGTGCGGTTGGAAAAACTGGAGAAGAAGGTGGGACAGACGTACTCTTTTGATTCTATCCTGGGAGAATCCAAAGTCCTGAAGGATGCTGTTTCATTAGCTCAGAAGGTGTCAGGGACTGATGTTCCTGTACTGTTGACTGGAGAAACGGGCACGGGTAAGGAGGTATTTGCCCAGGCCATCCATTACAGTAGTAAGCGTGCACGGCAGAATTTTGTAGCGGTTAACTGTTCTTCGTTCAGCAAGGAGTTGCTGGAAAGTGAAATGTTCGGTCATAAAGCCGGTTCGTTTACCGGCGCATTGAAGGATAAGAAGGGACTGTTCGAGGAAGCGAATAATGGGACTATTTTTTTGGATGAAATCGGTGAGATGGCGTTTGAACTGCAAGCCAAGTTGCTGCGTATTCTTGAAACCGGTGAGTATATTAAGATAGGTGATACGAAACCTACCCGTGTCAATGTCCGCATCATTGCCGCTACGAACCGCAACTTGTCTCAGGAGATTGTTGCCGGACGTTTCCGCGAGGATTTGTTTTATAGATTAAGCGTATTTCAGATACATCTGCCGCCATTGCGCGAACGTGCAGGTGATATCCGGCTGTTGGCGAAGGCTTTTATAAAGAGTTTTGCGGAACAGCTGGCGCGTCCGGTGGTTGAAATAGCTCCCGCATTTCTTGAAGCATTGGACTCCCAACCGTGGAAGGGAAATATTCGTGAATTACGTAACGTGATAGAACGCAGTATGATTGTTTGCGAGAGCGGATATCTGGACATTGCTGATTTGCCGTTTGATATTCAGAATGCCCATTATGAACACTCCAATGATTCAAGTCCCGGCAGTTTTGAACTTTCAGCTATGGAACGCCGGCACATTGCCCGTGTACTGGAGTATACAAAGGGGAATAAGACAGAAGCAGCCCGGTTATTGAAAATAGGTTTGACGACGTTGTATCGGAAGATTGAGGAATACAAGATCTCAGATCTATAATAGGGGGCTCAGTATACGACTGAGGTACCTTCGATATAGGACCGTGGCAAGATTATTCTTGAAACAGGCTTAGAAGCAGAAAGTGCCTATGGGCTAAAACATATCAAAACAGGTTGCACCTTTTCATTTTGAAAGGGTGCAACCTGTTTCTTTTTATACTTGTTTAGTATGTATTCTGTTGATAATTAATGGTGTATGGTATATGCGCTCTTTTTGGTACATATTTGGCACATTCCTGGCAGACAAAAATATGTAGTAACATTTTAAAAGGTAAAAACATGGGAATAACAGTATCATTTATTTTTTGCCTATTGAGCGGTTTGTTCGCCTTTTGGCTTTTCTGGAAATGCGTAGATTGGTTTGAGAAGATTTAAAAGAGAGAATTATGTACACAGCTTTATTTGTATTAGGTATTGTAATGTTCGGGTATCTGACTTATGTGCTGATAAGACCCGAAAAGTTTTAATGAATGGAGAGTGGAGAAATGAACACTGAAATTTTAGGTGTAGCCTTGCAGATTGTTCTGCTGATTGTGATATCCTATCCTCTGGGAAAGTATATTGCCAAGGTTTACAAAGGCGAAAAGACATGGTCGGATTTCATGAAGCCGGTCGAGAGATTGATTTATAAAGTGGCCGGAGTCAATCCGGAGGAAGAGATGAACTGGAAACAGTTCTTGAAAGCCCTGCTGATTCTGAATGCCTTTTGGTTTGTATGGGGCATGGTGCTACTCTGTACACAGCAGTGGTTGCCGTTAAATCCGGATGGAAACGCTAACCAGACACCGGATCTGGCATTCAATACATGTATCAGTTTTATGGTGAACTGTAATTTGCAGCATTATTCCGGTGAAAGCGGACTGACATATTTTACACAGTTGTTCGTCATTATGTTGTTCCAATTCATTACCGCCGCTACCGGTATGGCAGCTATGGCAGGTATCATGAAGGGTATGGCTGCTAAATCGACGAAGACTATCGGTAACTTCTGGAAGTTCTTGGTTTTGAGCTGTACCCGTGTATTATTACCGCTTTCGTTGATTGTGGGCTTCATCCTCATTCTACAAGGTACTCCGATGGGATTTGATGGTAAGCTGGAAGTTCAGACGATGGAAGGACAAACCCAGTTGGTTTCACAAGGTCCTACGGCAGCGATTGTTCCTATCAAGCAATTGGGTACGAACGGTGGCGGTTACTTTGGATGTAACTCTTCACATCCGTTGGAAAATCCTACTTACTTGACAGATATTGCAGAATGTTGGTCTATCCTAATTATACCAATGTCTATGGTGATTGCACTCGGCTTTTACATCAAACGTAAGAAGATGGCTTACTCTATCTATAGCGTAATGCTTTTTGCTTTTCTTGTCGGTGTTTGCATCAATGTTTCGCAGGAGATGGGAGGTAATCCGCGCATTGATGAGATGGGAATTGCCCAAGACAATGGAGCAATGGAAGGTAAAGAAGTCCGTTTAGGGTCTGCTGCTACTGCTCTTTGGAGTATTGTGACTACAGTTACTTCCAATGGCTCTGTGAATGGTATGCATGATTCAACGATGCCTCTTTCCGGTATGATGGAAATGCTGAACATGCAGATTAATACGTGGTTTGGAGGTGTGGGTGTAGGTTTCATGAACTATTATACATTCATCATTATCGCCGTATTCATCAGTGGACTGATGGTGGGACGTACTCCGGAATTTCTCGGTAAGAAGGTAGAGGCGCGTGAAATGAAGATTGCTACCATTGTGGCACTGCTTTATCCGCTTATCATCTTGGGCGGTGTGGCACTTTCTTGCTTTTTGTTCGCTCATTATCCTGAATTTGTGGCAGGTGAAGGCGGCTGGTTGAATAATCCCAGTTTCCACGGACTGAGTGAGCAGCTTTATGAATATACTTCGGCTGCGGCCAATAATGGTTCCGGCTTCGAAGGATTGGGCGACAATACTTACTTCTGGAACTACACTACCGGCTGGACGTTGATTTTGGGACGTTTCCTGCCTATCGTAGGTCAGGTAGCCATTGCTGGTCTGTTGGCCGGAAAGAAATATGTTCCGGAGAGTGCCGGTACGCTGAAGACGGATACAGTAACTTTCGGTGTGATGACTTTTGCCGTTATCTTTATTGTGGCTGCCTTGTCATTCTTCCCGGCACATGCATTGAGTACGATTGCTGAACATTTCAGTTTGTAATAGTAGTTTGTAAAAAGTAATTTCATAGGTATGAAAGATAATAAATCAGCTTCTTTGTTTCAGAAGGAGCAAGTAATGGAAAGTTTGAAGCAATCATTCGTGAAGCTGAATCCACGGGTGATGATAAAGAATCCGATTATGTTTACGGTGGAAGTCGTAACAGTCGTCATGCTGATTGTCTGTTTCCTTTCATTGGGTACTTCGGAATATGGAGCATTCGGATATAATTTCTTGGTATTCGTCATCTTGTTTGTGACGTTGCTGTTTGCTAATTTTGCTGAAGCCATCGCTGAAGCGCGTGGTAAGGCCCAAGCTGACAGCTTGCGTAAAACCCGTGAAGAGACTCCGGCTAAAGTGCTGGTTGACGGTAAAATCCATACCGTTAGCAGTTCACGTTTGAAGAAAGGCGACTATTTTATTTGTGAAGCAGGAGATACGATTCCTGCCGACGGTGAGATTGTGGAAGGTTTGGCCTCCATTGACGAAAGTGCCATTACCGGTGAATCTGCTCCGGTTATCCGTGAGGCCGGTGGTGACAAGAGTTCCGTAACTGGTGGTACAAAAGTTCTTTCTGATAAAATCAAGGTATTGGTGACGCAGCAACCGGGTGAGAGCTTTCTTGACAAGATGATTGCTTTGGTAGAAGGCGCTACTCGCCAGAAGACTCCGAACGAGATAGCATTGACTATTCTTCTGGCCGGTTTCACCTTGGTATTCGTCATTGTATGTGTGACGTTGATTCCTATGGCTGACTATACGAATATTGACCATCCGGGAACTTATATCTCCATTGCAGCCATCATTTCTTTGTTTGTCTGCTTGATACCGACTACTATCGGCGGACTGCTTTCTGCCATCGGCATTGCTGGGATGGACCGTGCTTTGCGCGCTAATGTAATCACCAAATCCGGTAAGGCGGTAGAAACAGCCGGTGACATTGATACCTTGTTGCTAGACAAGACTGGCACCATTACAATCGGTAACCGTAAAGCTACTAAGTTTCATTCGGCTTCGGGTGTTGACGAGAATTTGTTCGTAGAGGCTTGCTTGTTGTCCTCACTTTCTGACGAGACTCCGGAAGGTAAGTCTATCATTGAACTGGGACGTGAAAACGGTCATCGTATGCGTGATTTGAATACTACCGGTGCTCATATGATTAAGTTTACAGCCGAAACAAAATGTTCGGGTGTGGATTTGCAGGATGGTACTCAGATACGTAAAGGCGCATTCGACGCTATTCGCAAGATTGTGGAAAATGCCGGAAACAAGTTCCCGAAAGAGATTGAAGAGGTGATTGCTGTAATTACCAGCAACGGTGGAACTCCGCTGGTGGTATGTGTCAATCAGAAAGTTACTGGGGTAATTGAGTTGCAGGATATTATCAAACCGGGCATTCAGGAACGTTTTGAGCGTCTTCGCAGGATGGGTGTGAAAACTGTGATGGTGACCGGTGACAACCCTTTGACGGCCAAATATATTGCAGAGAAAGCTGGAGTAGATGATTTCATTGCTGAAGCCAAGCCGGAAGACAAGATGGAATATATCAAAAAAGAACAGCAGGCCGGTAAGCTGGTGGCTATGATGGGTGACGGTACAAACGACGCTCCCGCCCTTGCACAAGCTAATGTGGGGGTGGCAATGAACAGCGGTACGCAGGCAGCCAAAGAAGCTGGTAACATGGTGGACCTTGACAACGATCCGACGAAGCTGATTGAAATTGTGGAGATTGGCAAACAGTTGTTAATGACACGCGGTACGTTGACTACCTTCTCCATTGCGAACGACGTTGCCAAGTACTTTGCTATTATCCCTGCTTTGTTTATGGTAGCCATCCCTCAGTTGGCTCCTCTGAACATTATGGGACTGCATAGCCCTGAAACGGCCATTCTCTCGGCTGTCATATTCAACGCTATCATTATTCCTATCTTGATTCCGTTGGCTTTGAAAGGTGTTCAGTATAAGCCGATCGGTGCCAGTGCGCTACTTCGTCGCAATCTGTTGATTTATGGTGTGGGTGGCGTCATTGCTCCGTTTGTCGGCATCAAACTGATAGATATGATAGTTAGTCTGTTTTTTTAAAACTTGGATAAAATGAAAACTCTTTGGAAATCATTTAAAATAACAATTGCATTTTGCATATTTTTCTCTCTGTTCTATATCCTTGTCTTGTGGATATTTGCACAGTTCGCCGGTCCCAACAAGGGAAATGCAGAGGTGGCAACACTCAATAGTAAAGTGGTAGGTGCAGCCAATGTAGGCCAGATGTTTACGCAAGATATTTATTTCTGGGGACGCCCATCTGCGGGTAATTATACAGCCGATGCTTCGGGTGGTAGTAACAAGGGACCTACGAACGATGAATACCTGGCAGAAGTGGAAGCCCGTATCGATACTTTTCTGGTACATCATCCTTATCTGAGCCGCAAGGATGTGCCTGCTGAAATGGTAACCGCCAGTGGTTCTGGTCTAGACCCACATATCACACCTGCTTGTGCTTATGTACAAGTGAAGCGTGTGGCTCAGGCACGTGGCATGAACGAGGCTGAAGTGAAAGCCATTGTAGACAAGAACATCAGCAAACCCTTTTTGGGGGTGTTTGGTACGGAAACTGTCAATGTGCTGGAACTGAACATTGCATTAGAAGAAGCCGATCAGAATAAATAATTTTTTAGTTGTGTTTGTCATGTGTTATGGGCAGGAGCGGAAGTATTTCTGTTCAGGCAGCGAAAGACTGTCATTTTACAGGGGGAGCCGAAACTTCCTTCCTGCCTTTCAACGATTGATTAGTAATGGTAAATAAATAGTTGGATATGAAAAGTTTAAAAATATCAATTCTAGTTTTTGCGAGTATGGTAGCTGCTTGTTTTATGGGAACCGGCAAAGTGCAAGCTCAGGAATTTGCAATACAAGGTGATTTAGTCAGTTCTTATGTTTGGCGCGGCTTTTACCAGACGGGAGCCAGTTTTCAGCCCACTTTGGGTTTTGGGGTCGGTGATTTTTCTTTGACGGCATGGGGCTCTACCGATTTTGACGGAGTTTCTTCAGGAGAAGGGGCTGCGGCTAAGGAGATTGATTTGACGGCTGCCTATGCTTTGGGAGAATCAGGTCTAACTTTTTCTGTTGCCAGCTTGTGGTGGGGCGGACAAGGAGCAAGAAAGTATTTTAATTTTAAGAGTCACGAAACAGCTCATCACTTTGAAGCGGGATTAGCCTATACATTGCCGGTTGAAAAGTTTCCTTTGTCAATCGCTTGGTACACTATGTTTGCCGGAGCTGACAAAGATGATAAAGGCAGGCAGAATTATTCTTCGTATGTTGAACTCAACTATCCGTTCAGTGTTAAGTCTGTAGATTTGAACCTGACTTGCGGATTTCTGCCTTATGAAGCTGGGGTAGGAGTATATGGCGTTCCTAACAGCGGGTTTGCCGTAACCAATGTGGCACTGAAAGGTATTACGGAAATCAAGATTACTGACAATTTCTCAATACCTGTATTTGCACAAGCCATTTGGAACCCTCGTATGGAAGATGCACATCTGGTATTCGGCTTTACTTTAAGGCCATGATTTATTTAGATATAACTTTAGAACTCATGAATTAGTGTTGGATGCCCGTGGCGGTCGTGATGATCGTTACGGGTTATATGGCATATATAAGACAAGTAAAAAAACAGAAGAAATGAGTAGGGAAGAAAGCGTACAGCATTTTCTTGATTTGATTAAAAAGTCGCGGCGTGGCAAGTTCAAAGTCTACATCGGCATGATTGCTGGTGTAGGTAAATCTTATCGTATGCTTCAGGAGGCACACGAGTTACTTGACAACGGAGTAGATGTGAAGATAGGCTATATAGAGACACACGGGCGTGCCGGTACGGATGCTATGTTGGAAGGATTGCCCGTTGTTCCTCGTCGTAAGATATTCTATAAAGGGAAAGAGCTGGAAGAAATGGATTTGGATGCCATTATCCAGATACACCCTGAGATAGTAGTGGTGGATGAACTGGCACATACCAATGTGGAAGGTAGCCGGAATGAGAAACGCTGGCAGGATGTGATGGATTTGCTTGATGAGGGTATCAATGTGATTTCTGCCGTTAACATCCAGCACATTGAGAGTGTCAATGAAGAAGTACAAGGCATCTCGGGTATTGAGGTGAAGGAACGTATTCCCGATAGCGTTTTGCAAGAGGCAGATGAGGTGGTGAATATTGACTTGACTGCGGAAGAATTGATAGCCCGTCTGAAAGCTGGAAAAATTTACAAGCCGGAAAAGGTCTCTACTGCCTTGAACAATTTCTTTAAAACGGAAAATATTCTCCAATTACGTGAACTGGCTTTAAAAGAGGTGGCTTTACGGGTGGAAAAGAAAGTGGAGAATGAAGTGGTTACCAGTGTGGGAGTCCGTCATGAGAGATTTCTGGCATGTATCAGCAGCAACGAGAAAACACCACGACGCATCATTCGTAAAGCTGCACGTCTGGCAACCCGCTACAATACTTCGTTTGTTGCCCTTTATGTGCAGACTCCCAGAGAAAGTACTGACCGCATCGGTCTGGCAAATCAAAGGTATTTATTGAACCACTTCAAATTGGTGACCGAACTGGGAGGGGAGGTCGTTCAGGTGCAATCGCCGGATGTGCTGGGAAGCATTGTTGATACTTGTAGGGAGAAACAGATAACAACTGTCTGCATGGGAAGTCCGTCACTTTCTTTTCCGAAATCATTGTTCATGATATTGAAATACCGAAAATTTGTGCGTGATTTGGCACAAGTAAACATAGATTTGATTATACTTGCATAATATTAATTCTTAGGAACATTATGAATATTCGTACAAAATTGATACTCAGCGTAGGGGTATTGGCTGGAATGATTATTTTGTTGGTTGCTCTTTCTGTGGTGAATCTACAGATACTGACGGCTACAGAGCCGGATAGTCCTGCTGCTGTACCGGGATTGCAACGTGCATTGCTCTGGATTTCTGTGATAGGTGGGGTATGTATTTTTGCCAGTATCATATTGTTGGTATGGCTTCCCCGTTCCATCAGCAAACCTATTCAAGAACTGACGCGTGGGATTCTTGAAATAGCGAACCATAATTATGAGAAACGTCTGGATATGAGTGGACACGAGGAATTTCGTGAAGTGGCTGATAGTTTTAATCGGATGGCGGAACGACTGACGGAGTATCGCGCCAGTACGCTGAACGACATACTTTCTGCTAAGAAATTTCTTGAGGCTATTGTGAATAGTATTGATGAACCTATTATTGGTTTGAACCGTAATAGGGAAATTCTCTTTATCAATAATGAGGCTTTAACTGTGCTGAATTTAAAACGGGAAGAGGTAATTCGCCGTTCGGCTGAGGAGCTTTCTTTGAAGAATGATTTGCTCCGCCGTTTAGTTCGTGAATTGGTAAATCCGGGTGAAAAGAAAGAACCGTTGAAGATTTATGCAGACAATAAGGAGAGTTACTTTAAAGCTTCTTACATTACCATTATAAATGCAGAGGCTGATGATGACGAACCTCATAATCTTGGCGATGTGATTTTACTGAAAAATATTACAGAATTCAAAGAATTGGACAGTGCCAAGACTACTTTTATCTCGACTATTTCTCATGAACTGAAAACGCCTATATCCGCTATTCTGATGAGTCTGCAGTTGTTGGAGGACAAACGGGTAGGGGTGTTGAACGACGAGCAGGAGCAATTATCGAACAGCATTAAGGAAAATGCTGATCGCCTTCTTGGGATTACCGGAGAACTACTGAACATGACGCAGGTAGAAGCCGGTAAACTGCAGATGATGCCTAAAATAACAAAGCCCATTGAACTGATAGAGTATGCCATCAAGGCTAATCAGGTACAGGCTGATAAATTCGGCATTCAGATAGAAGTGGAGTATCCGGAAGAAAAAATGCCTAAATTGTTTGTCGATAGCGAAAAGATTGCTTGGGTACTCACCAATTTGTTGAGTAATGCTATCCGCTATTCCAAAGAGAACGGGAGGGTGGTTATCGGCGCCAAGCATGACGAGGATTTTGTGGAAATGTATGTGCAGGATTTTGGAAAAGGTATCGACCCGCGTTATCACCAGAGCATTTTTGACCGTTATTTCCGAGTGCCGGGCACTAAAGTGCAAGGTAGTGGCTTAGGACTTTCCATTTCGAAAGACTTTGTGGAAGCGCATGGCGGTACACTGACTGTTCAGAGTGAGCTGGGTAAGGGGAGCCGCTTCGTTATCCGGTTGAAAGCGTAACGTTTTCTATTTTTTGCGGTACTGTTGCGGAGACATGCCTGTTTGTTTCTTGAAAAATGTACCAAAATAAGAAGCATTGGGAAAATTGAAGAAATCGGCGATTTCCTGGATATTTTTCTGGGTGTTCTTGAGTAGTGAGATGCTTTTGCGGATGATGGATTTGAATATCAGTTCCTGCACGGTGAATCCGCAGACGGACTTGGATAGTGCAGAGAGGTATTTGGGTGATAAGCAGAGTTTGTCTGCATAAAACTCTACACCGCGTTCTTCCGTGTAGTGCGCATCTATCAACTGAATCAGCCGGATAAAAATTTCATGTTTGTGGCCAACCGTTGTTTTAAGGTTCATCAGTTTACGGTTGTAAATGGAACAGATGCGGTATGTGAGTCCCAGCAGAAGCAGCCTTTGTTCGTTGTCGTTGAAGGTGTTGTTGTCTAAGTGCAGGGTATTGTCCAGTAAGGACATGTATTTCAGAACTTCTTCTTCGTCTCCGGTGTTCCATACGTAGCATGGTTCGGTCCGGAGCTGCATGTATAGGTACATGGTTGCCACTGAATTGCCTATGATGTCCCTTATCGGTTCTATCTGGTAAATGAATATGAATAGTTGCAGGTCTTCCGATTCGCTCAGCACTTGGAAGAGGGAATCTTCCGGAATGAAAACTGTTTCGCCAGCCTGGGCCGAGAATACTTTCATATTGAGCGAAAAGGTGAAGTTACCCTGGCGGCAAACTATCAGTCCTGCTCCATTAATCATAAAAGGTTTCTTCAGGGAGGTGGGAAAGGAGCAGAGCATACCTTCTGAACTACAAATGTTTTCTCCGTTTGACAATGCGTGGTCCAAGTGGGATAAACGTTCTTGTTGGGTATCCATAACAGACAAAATTACAGGTTGTACTGAAAATTGTCCGCTAAGTTAGTAATTTTCGTTTAGGATACCGCACGACAAGCACAAATATCATGCAAATCAGGCAGGCATAGAGTGTCCATCCTGCCATTTCCTTTATAGCAGAGAGAGTGGCTTGTACTTGGATGCGTCCTTTGGTGGATATGGCAGCCATGTTGATTGCTTCTTGTTTGCTCTTTCCCTGATATTGCATACCTTGTACAGTTTGGGTAAACGAGGCGGACGCTTCGGGGTGTAGCATGTCTACATTCTGTGCATAGCGGGTGACGTAGTGCTGCTGGCGTTCTTGCAGTACATTCGTATAGAGTGCGGCTCCGATGCTGGGAGCCAATACCATGCGTACGGTAAGCATGGTGCATATCCAGGAAGAAAGATATTTGTAAGGCATGCGTTGGGTGGCGTAGGTTGGAATCAGCGAATAGAGGAACATCATACCGGTAGAACGGATGATGACCGGATACTTCATCCGTTCGTACAGTCCTGCACCTTGTACCTCGAAATACATGAACATGGTGGAAAGCCCCAATAGAAGGAAACCGGCGGCAAAGAGATATTTGAAGTGTACGCCTTTCACACTGAGCCAGATGGTGGCTATACCGCCGATGAGGTAGCCCAGCATGGACCAGTTGCCTAGGGTGGCGTTCTGAAAGTTGTCCAGTTTCATGCCTATGCCTGTGAATACGTTGACAAACATGGCGCTGGAATTCAGTACCATTAACAGAAAATAGAATAGGAAACCCATACGGATGGTGCGCAGTTTGAATACATCGAGTTGATAGTAAGGATTGCGTTGGGTAGACTCGATGTAGAGGAATATACCACCAGCAATGATGGCGCAGACTGTGGCCCATCGTATGGTTGGGTCGTCGTACCAGTCGAGCACTTTGCCATAAGTAAGCACGTAGGTAATGCAGGCCAGTGTGATGCAGAAGATGGAGGCATTGCCAAACTGCTTGAGGTTGATGGGGAAGCGGCGGGTGGTATATTTATGATAAGGCATAGTGATGAATGTGATGAGGATGCAAAGTAATAGTAGCCCCATCATAAAGTAGTGTATGTACTGCCATTCGTACTCAAAGGCGAGCCAGGCGGTGAGCGAGGTTCCCAATTGTCCCAGTACCATGAAGAATAGGTAGATGGCAGGTTGTGCCGCACTCCGTTCGATGTCCAGCTTGTCCCAGCCTTCGCCGGTTACAGGCTCGTTGCCGGGTGTAATCTTATCGTACGCTTCGATATGCCCTGCATACTTTATGAGGGTGAAGAGGTTGACCATCATCAGTACCATTCGTAGGAATCCCATAAAGATGCTGCATAGTGCCAGCAGGAAAACACTGTCTGTCTTGGCACAGATATAACTGAAGATGTACATCAGGGAGAATCCTGCCAGACACATCATTTTCTGCCGGCGTATGACTACCAGCCTATATAGAAAGGGGCAGAATGCCGCCATACCGATGGAAGTGGCGAAGTTGGCAAACTGGATATGCTCGGAAATGATGCCGAGCCCGCTCATCATTTCGGTGCTTGCCACCGAGTAGGTACCGCCTACAGTCAGTATCGGCAAAAAGAATACGAATAGGATGATGATACCTACCGGCTTAGGTACCCAGTTGTAGAAGGGATAGTTCTTGGGGGATGAGGGCATGGATAATTAAAAATTAATCATTAAACACTAATCATTATTCCATCTTCGCTTTGACTATTACCATCATACCGGCGGCAAGGCTGCTGTTGTCTTCTTTGGACAAATCGGTAAAGTCGATGCGGACTGGGATGCGTTGCTGTATCTTCACGAAGTTGCCGGCAGAATTATCCGTGGGCACTAGGGAATATTTGGAGCCGGTGGCTCCGGAGATGGCAGTGATTTTTCCTTTGAATTCTTTGTCGCTGATGGCATCGACGGTAATGACTACTTCTTGTCCCAAGTGCAGATTCTCAATCTGGGTTTCCTTGTAGTTGGCTATAATCCACTTTTGTGTGTCAGGCAGAATGTAGGTGATGGTTTGTCCGGCAGTGATGAATTGTCCTTCTTCAAGAGTACGCCGCCCCAATTTCCCATCACAAGGAGCTACTACTACGGTGTAGGAGAGATTCAGTCGTGCCATTTCGAGTGCGGCTGTTGCCCGTTGTATGGCAGCTTCGGTATTTTCACGGCGATGTGACACTTCGTTCACACCCGACAAGGCAGCTTTCTGTTGTCGTTTCACGGCTTCCAACTTCTTGTGGGTAGCTGCATATTCGGTTTCTATCTGTTCCAATTGAATGGGGGTGGCAGCGTTTCTCTTCACCAGATTCTGGTATCGTTGGCGGTCTTTCTCCAGCTTGGTAAGGCGGATTTCTATCTCTGCTATGGAGGCGTCGTAGACAGAGGCTGTAGTTTGCGTGGTTTGTAGTGTGGCACCAATGACTGTGGCACCGGCTTGTGCATCCTTGAGTGCAGCTTCAGCTTCCATGACTCTGATTTTATATTCCCGGTCGTCCAATATAAGTAAGGTATCTCCTTTGTGTACTTCTTGGTGTTCTGTGAAACAAATTTTCTTGATATATCCTGATGCGCGCAGATTGACGGGAGATATGTATTGTTCAATCTGTGCATCATTACTGGTTTCCGTCCGTTTGTAGTTCAAAAAGAGGCAGACCACTTGAATAATTCCCCAGATAAGGATAGCTATTCCTAATAGGCTGACAACGATTTGCCAACGGCGAAGCTTCTTCAATTTCCGTGCTTTTTCTTGGTGGGTACTTGCGGTGTTATTGTTCTCTTTTGTTTCCATATTTTCTATTATATTGTTTACTTATTATATATACATCCGTCCTTGAATACGGGCTCTATTCATCTTCCTCTTTAATGAATTGAGGGGCTCAACGTCTCCAGCTGTCCCGTCAGCTTCAGCAAAGTCAGATTGGTTATCCGGTAATTGTAGTGGGCACTGATATAGTTGTTTTGGGCTTCGCTCATCCGCATTTCGTCCTGCAACACTTCGGTCATTGAGGCGATTCCTTCCCGATAACGGTCCATGGTAACGGTATATACATCTTCAGCAAGCAGATAATTGTCCTTCTGCTTCTTAAAGTTACGCTGGCTGTTCATCAGGTCATTGGTAGCATTCAGATATTGTGTCTGAAGATTTTTTCGGGTATTCTCTTGAGCGAGTTTGATGTTCTCTATGTCAATGGTTGCCTTACGCATCTTGTAGCGTTTGTCCAGTCCGTCGAAAATGGGAATGCGCAAGGAGAGTCCCACTCCATAGGAGCGATACCAATGGTTGGAAGGGCCGGAATGGAACCAATGGTAAGCTTTGTCCGTATAGGCAGAGAACATCCAGCTTCCCGTCAAGCTCAAGGAGGGGATGTAACCGTTGCTGACTATTGTTTTTTGTTGCTCTGCGAGTTGTTTCTGTGATTGCAGCAGCTGTAGTTCATATAGTGTTTCAGATAGCCCGGTGAGTGCTGCGGGCGTAATCATTTCTGTATTCACCGGTACCAGTGCTATATTTTCTTCTGCCGGATAGTCGATGATGTATTTCAGTCGGTTCAGTTGCTGTTCCATCATGGCTTGTGCGTTGTCGTGTTGCACCTTGAGGTTCTCCAGGTTGATGTTGACGCGTTTCACATCTACTTCCATAGCCATACCGTTGTCATAGAAGGCCTGAGTGATATCTCTCAACTCTTCTAGGCGAGTGATGTTGGCTTTTATCAAAATAATCTGTTCAGCTGTAACCTGTCCTAGGTAGTACATTTGACTAATTTGAAGGATGAGGTCTTCTCTTGCCTTTTCATAAGAAAGGCGATTCATCTCATCCATGGTTTTAGCTATGGACAGAGTGGTGTAGAGTGTTTGGTTATAAAGTGGTATCTGCAGCTGTAATCCGAAGTTGGCGTTGTATTGTAAGGTTTGGGTTACATTGTAGGGATTGCCGTACGCTGAGCCGTCAGTGACGGATACGGGTGGATCGATGTTGTCGTTATAGTTGGCAAAACCATTGATTTGGGGCAACAGTTTAGCCCGGTTTTCAGAGATGCCGTATTTTCCTTTTTGTATTTCCTTCCGTTTGCTTTGCAAGGACAAATTGTTTTCGATACCTATTTCGAGGCAGTTCTCCAAGGTCAGGGTATCTTGTGCTCTTGTATTTAGTGCAAGCAAACAAAGAAAGGAAAATGTGAACAGTTGTCTTTTCATAATAGTCACTTGATATTTGCACACAAAGTTAGTGGCTTAAAATGCAAGAGGACTATCCATATATCAACTGTTTGTATTCATATTTTCCTTTTTTGTAAGCATGAACTCAAAGAATGAATATAAACTAATAAGGATTGCATTAACCTTAATATATTACTTGTAGGATTTTTTTGGTAATAGTGGAAACATCAAACTGGTATAATGGGCAATTGCCTATTATACTAGCTATGCCAGTACAATAGTGTTATCCTTTTTTAAGTTTTTTATATTCCTTAGGAGGCATTCCCATTATCTTATTAAATAACCGTGAAAAATAATAGGGGTCTTCAATACCTATTTTGTAACAAACCTGGTTGATTTTTATATTAGTAAAATCCAATAATGAGCAGGCTTGTTGTATCTTAAGCATGTTGAAATACACTAAAGGGGCATATCCGGTCCGTTGGCTGAATAGTGCAGAAAAATAGGAAATAGAATATCCTGTATGTTTGGCAATTTCTTTTAGAGTGAGTTTCCTTTCGATATTTTCTTTCATATAGTGTATCGTTTCAGTGATTATGTCTGTAGTATTTGAATCTTGCTGAATCGCTTCCCTATATTGTTGGAGATATCTTAATGTGCCAAGATAGTGGTGAAAAATGGAACAAGCGTACAATAGGTTCTCATGACTATAACCCATTTCCAGAGTATGCAGAATCTCTTCAAACATATCTATCCGGTTGTTTATTCGTGAATGTATTCCCGGTTTTATCTCCATTGGATATGAGCTTTGTATGGAAAAATAAGGGGCAAGCTTTCCTTTGAAATGAATCCAATAGATGGTCCATGGAGAATCATCTGCTGACCCATAAGAGTGGGGTGTTCCGGCAGGTAGAATGAAATATTCATTGGCATTTACGATGTACTTTTTGCCATTTAGCTGATACCATCCGGTTCCTTCATAACAATAGATAAATACATATTGTGAAATGGATTCTTTCCGTTCGATGAAATGAAACTTGGCTTTAGGGTAATAACCTATATCTGTAATATGCAAGCAAGCTGATATAGGATTTTCTTCCATTTCATGCACAATAAATTGTGGAAGGACTATTGCCCTCTCACCGCTGAATCCATCTTTTTTTTTAATCATAGTATTAATATTGAGAATTTTATTGTTGTCTGATTATTCTTCTGTATAAATGAAGTGTATATGGATTAATGATATATGGCAAATATATATATTATATAAATACATCCTTTTGATTATTGCGATATTTTAACTAACTATAGGAGTGATGTTTTTCTTTTTTCATATTTGTTGATTGATAGAATTTTTATTTAAGTCATAAAATGGTCCAGGTTTATACTTTTTTTCTCTATTTTTTGCATAAGGATTATTTGCTTTCTTTGCAGCAACTTTTTAAGGTATAATATGAAAAAGAATAATGTTTATCTTTGGTTGATTTGCATGGTCTCGGCCATGGGGGGATTACTTTTTGGTTATGATTGGGTGGTAATTGGAGGTGCTAAGATTTTTTATGAGCCTTTTTTTAACTTGGAAGGGTCACCAGCACTTCGAGGCTGGGCAATGAGTAGTGCTTTGGTGGGGTGTTTGGTTGGAGCGTTGCTTTCTGGAAGTTGGAGCGATCGTTATGGCCGGAAAAAAATGTTGATTATCGCATCAGTCTTGTTTGTGTTGTCAGCTTATGGGACAGGTGCAGTCGATAATTTCAGTTGGTTCATTCTTTATAGGATTATAGGTGGATTGGGTATTGGAATTGCGTCTAATATTTCTCCTGTATATATTGCGGAAGTGGCACCGGCTTCAGTTCGTGGAAAATTTGTTTCGTTGAATCAATTGACAATTGTATTGGGTATACTGATGGCCCAATTGGCTAATTGGCAAATCGGAGCATATTATACAGCAGGGGCGGAAACTCTTAGCGTTGAGAGTGTGGCATGGGCCTGGCGATGGATGTTTTGGGGGGAACTGATACCTGCCGGATTGTTTTTTATTCTTGCGTTTATGATACCTGAAAGTCCACGTTGGCTGGCAGCGAATAAGAGAATGGTTCAAGCTCAAACAATATTGTCGCGTATTGGCGGAAATCATTATGCTATGCAGACTTTATCGGAGATGTCACAATTGGGTGTGGAGCAAAAAGAAAAAAGTAGCTGGAAGCAGCTTTTTCATCCTTCAGTCAGGAAAGTCTTGATTATTGGTATAGTGTTAGCTGTCTTTCAACAATGGTGTGGTATTAATGTCATATTTAATTATGCGCACGAAATATTTTCTGCAGCCGGTTATGAGGTTTCTGATGTGTTGATGAATATTGTGGTGACGGGGGTAACTAATGTTATTTTTACATTTGTTGCTATATATACAGTTGACAGATGGGGAAGGAGGAGCCTTATGTTTGTAGGTTCCATTGGGCTAGCGCTTATTTATGTAATTTTAGGGATATGCTACCATTTAGAGATAAGTGGTTGGCCTATGTTACTACTTGTTGTATTGGCGATTGCGTGCTATGCCATGTCATTGGCGCCCGTTGTTTGGGTGGTACTCTCTGAAATATTCCCGGTAAAGATTCGTGGAATGGCAATGGCTCTTTCAACATTTTTCTTGTGGGTTGCGTGTTTTTTACTTACATATACATTTCCTATTTTTAATGATTGGGTAGGAGCGGCTGGTATATTCTGGTTGTATGGTGGTATTTGTTTGGCTGGTTTCTTGTTTATCCGGTCGAACTTGCCTGAAACTAAGGGGAAAACATTGGAAACGCTGGAAAAAGAATTAACAAAATAAAATACAAAAATATGACTGAAGATGTAAAGGTTTGGGAGGAAGATGTGATTCTCCCCACTTATGCTATTGGCAAAGCTGAAAAAAATCCTATGTTTCTGGAAAAACGTGTGTATCAGGGAAGTAGTGGAGTTGTTTATCCGTATCCGGTTATTGAAAAGATAGAAGATGTTTGTAGGGAACAAAGTTATCACGCTGTTTATTTGGAGAATGAATATATCAAAGTGATGATTCTGCCTGAATTGGGAGGACGTGTCCAAATGGCGTACGATAAGATTAAACAGCGTCATTTTATTTATTACAATCACGTAGTTAAGCCGGCTTTGGTAGGACTGACAGGGCCATGGATTTCTGGAGGTATTGAATTCAACTGGCCACAGCACCATCGTCCCAGCACTTTTTTGCCGGTTGACTATTCTATTGAGAAACGGGAAGATGGTAGTGCTATAGTGTGGGTTAGTGAGAGGGAACGTATGTTTCATCAAAAAGGCATGGCTGGTTTTACATTGCGTCCGGGGTATGCCAGACTCGAAATTCAGGGGAAAGTATATAACCCAACTCCATTTCCTCAGACTTTTCTGTGGTGGGCTAATCCAGCAGTTGCCGTGAATGAATACTATCAGTCGGTATTCCCGGGAGATGTAAATGCAGTTTTTGACCATGGTAAACGTGACGTCTCCCGTTATCCCATTGCTACAGGGACTTATTACAAGATGGACTATTCTGCTGGAGTAGATATTTCTCGATACAAAAATATACCTGTACCCACTTCTTATATGGCTATACATTCTAAATATAATTTTGTAGGAGGGTATGAGAATGATTCACGTGCAGGAGTATTGCATGTGGCTAATCATCATGTATCACCGGGGAAAAAACAATGGACATGGGGTAATGGTGATTTTGGTCAAGCATGGGATCGTAATTTGACAGATGCGGATGGCCCGTATATTGAATTAATGGCTGGAGTTTATACAGACAACCAACCAGATTTCACATGGTTGCAGCCTTACGAAGAAAAGACGTTCGTCCAATATTTTATTCCATATAGGGAACTGGGAGTAGTAAAGAATGCTTCTGAAGAGGTAATGATGAATATCGAAATAGAGGATGACTGTGCTTTTTTAAAGGTTTTTACAACGTCAACACAAACGAATCTTCATATAATTGTAGTCCAAGCAGAAAAAAATATTTTGGATATTGTTAGGGATGTTACTCCTGAAAAGGATTTGAAAGAGAAGGTTGAGATAGTATGTTTGAAAGATATATGTGTTACAATCTTTGATCAGAAAGGAAAAATGTTGCTAGAGTGGAAACCGGAATCTGAAGAAATAAAGGAACTTCCGGAAGCTGCTAAAGCTGTTTTGGAGCCTAAGGATATCCAAACTACAGAAGAATTGTATCTGACGGGGCTACACCTTGAGCAGTATCGCCATGCTACATATTTGGCTACGGATTATTATCAAGAAGCTTTGCGTAGAGATCCGAGCGATGTACGTAATAATAATGCTTTAGGACTATGGTTACTGCGTAAGGGACAGTTTGCCAAAGCAGAACCTTATTTGCGGGAGGCAGTGAAGACATTGACTGCAAAATCTCCGAATCCTTATGATGGAGAGCCTTTGTATAATTTGGGACTTTCTCTGAAATATCAGGGTAGGTTTGCCGAGGCTTATGATTGTTTTTATAAATCTTGTTGGAACGCGGCATGGCAAGACGTAGGCTATTATTCGTTGGCTCAAATATCCGTGGCACGGAGGGATTGGGAGAATGCCCTATACGAGATAGATAAATCCTTGATGAGAAATTGGTGCAATCTGAGGGGGAGACATTTGAAGACGATTGTTTTGCGTCATTTAGGAGAGAGAGAGAAGGCTTTGGCACTGATAGAAGAATCGCTCTCTTATGACCATTTTAATTTTGGATGCTGTTTTGAAAAATATCTAATGACTGAAGATGAAAAAGATTTGCATTCATTGCTGTTGCAGATGCGTCGTGAGGGGCATAATTATGAAGAGTTGGCTTTGGATTATGCTTCATGCGGTTGCTGGGAAGAAGCCATAAAGGTGGTGGATGTCGCTATTGATTTTTCAGTATTGCAACCTACTCTATTGTATTACTATAAAAGCTGGTTCTTGCACCAATTAGGCCGAAAAGAAGAAGCTGTGGCGGTAGCTAGTATGGCTGAACAGCAATCTCCCGACTATTGTTTCCCGAATACATTGGAAGCTATATTGGCTCTTCAAGCTGTCGTTGGACTTATCGAGACAGCACCTAAGGCATTATATTATCTAGGTAATTTGTGGTATGATAAGCGCCAATATGCAGAGGCAGTGGCTGCATGGGAAAAATCGATTGAACAAGATTCGGAATTCCCTACTGTTTGCAGAAATCTATCATTAGCATATTTCAATAAATTGGATAGGAAACAAGAAGCTGTAGCTTTGCTGGAAAAGGCTTTCTACTTGGATACCAATGATGCTCGTATATTGATGGAACTGGATCAGTTATATAAACGCTTGAACCGTCCTCATAAAGAACGTCTGGCTTTATTGGATGCTTATAAAGAACTTACATTTTCACGTGATGATCTTTCTTTGGAATATGTGACTTTACTGAATCAGTTGGGACGTTATGAAGAGGCTCTCCACTTGATTGATACTCGCCAATTTCATCCTTGGGAAGGAGGTGAAGGTAAGGTTCCGGCTCAATATCAGTTGTGTCGTGTACAATTGGTAAAAGAATATTTGAAATCTAAAGAATATAAAAAAGCTTTGCAGTTGATAGATGAATGTTTTATTTATCCTCATAATTTGGGTGAAGGCAAATTGCAAGGAGCACAAGAAAATGATTTTAATTATTATAAGGGATGTATATTGCAAGCGATGGGGCAAAATAATGAAGCACAAATTTTCTTTCAGAAGGCTTGTGCAGGAAATAATCAACCTGTTGCAGCAATGTACTACAATGACCAAAAGCCTGACAAAGTATTCTATCAAGGGTTGGCATTGTTAAAGTTAGGTAATGAAGGAAAGGCATGTAGTTGTTTTAACCGTTTGATTGATTTTGGTGAAAAACATCTGTTTGATATCTTTAAGATGGATTATTTTGCAGTTTCTCTCCCTGATTTGCAGATTTGGGAAGACGATATGAATAGAAAAAATCGTGTTCATTGTAACTATTTGATGGGCCTTGGTCATTTGGGCCTTGGTCATGTAGAGAAGGCGAAGACTTATTTTGGAATTGCGTCTGAATTAGATAATAACCATCAAGGTGTACAGATACATAGTGAAATGATAAATGAATAGTAATTTTTTAAGACATGAATAAGATGGATAGGTTGAGAGTAGGTCTGCTATTATTGTTTTTATGTCCTTTTTTAGTAGTGGCCAAAGAGGTTAAATTAGCTTCTCCCAATAAGGTGTTACATGCCGAGGTTTCCATAGATGAACATGTCTCTATACGTGTTCTGCAAAATAAAGATGTTCTGTTTGCTGTCCGTAACATTTATTTGAATACGGATCAGGGATATATTCCTGAAAAGTCATCGAAGGTACGTTCTGTTAAAACGAAAGCTGTTGATAGGATGGTTGTTCCCGAGATAAAGGAAAAGCGCTCAGTTATTGCAGAACGTTACAATGAGCTATCCTTCTTGTTTGCTGATAAAACAAAATTGGAAATTAGGCTATATGACGAAGGAATGGCTTATCGTATGTTAACTAATCGTAAAGGAGAATTGACCATTTTTGATGAAGCTGCAGATTTTGTATTTGCCCCTTCTTCCACGGTATTCTTTCAGCAAGATTCCAATATGAACAGTGATTATGAGGCTCCATATGTAGAACAAAAGATTCAAGATATAAAACAAGGCGTTACGGGAAATTATCCGGCTTTGGTAAAGATTCCATCGGGTACAAACATACTTTTGCTGGAATCTGATTTGCAGGATTATCCTTGTTTGTGGCTTGAAAAAGGGAGCCAGAATCTGAATGCGCACTTTTGGAATTATCCTAAGACATATAATGTCAACGGTAACTCAAAAAATAGAAGGCAAATTGTTGCTTGTGAGGATTATATAGCTAAAACAAGCGGAAAAAGAACTTTCCCCTGGCGTGTGTTTGCTGTAGCCCAAGAAGACAAGGATTTGATGGACAATCAGTTGGTATACCTGCTGGCACCTGAATGCCAGATAGAGGATCCTTCGTGGATTAAACCTGGGTGGGTAACTTTTGATTGGTGGGCACGTCGTGGTTTGTACAATGTGGATTTTAAAGCAGGAATTAATACTGCAACTGCAAAATATATGATTGACTTTGCTGCAGATTTCGGGATTCGTTACTTTTTGTTTGATGACGGTTGGACTTATAAAGAAGATTTGACAAAGACCATTGCTGGCCTTGATATGAAAGAAGTAGTAGACTATGCAACCTCGAAAGGTGTAGATGTAATGCTTTGGGTGACTTATGATTTGTTTGATAATCAGATGGATGCAGCGTTGGCTCAATTCTCTGAGTGGGGAATTAAAGGGTTGAAGATTGATTTCATCAACCGTTCGGATCAAGAAGCTTCAAACTTTTATTGGAAAGCTGCGAAAAAGGCAGCTGAGTATAAAATGGTACTTGATTTTCATGGAGCCTATCGTCCAGATGGCTTACGAAGAGCTTATCCTAATGTTTTGACTAGAGAGGCTTTGGTCGAGTTTGAACAAAACGGTGGGACCTATAAGGACAATCCCGATAATCGTCTTATGCTTCCTTTCATCCGTAATGTTGCTGGTCCGATGGACTATATTCCCGGTACAATGAATAATGCGACGAAAGGATCATTCCGTTTTAATCATGACACTCCGATGGGACAAGGAACTAGGGCTCATTTCATGGCAATGGCTGTCATTGCAGAGAGCCCTATGCAAATGCTCCCTGATCCCCAATCTGATTATTATCGGGAAGCGGAATGTACTAAGTTTTTGGTTGATATTCCAGTGGAGTGGGATGACTTAGTGACATTAGATAGTAAAATAGGTGATTATGTGGCCATGGCCCGTAGAAATGGAAATTCGTGGTATGTAGCGGCTGTTACAGACTGGACGTCAAGAGAGATGAAACTGGAATTAAGTTTTCTGCCTAAAGGTAAAAAGTATAAGATGGAGGTATTTAGAGACGGTATTAATGCAGATATTCGTGCTATTGATTACAAACATGAGTTTATAGAAGTTGAAGGTGGGGAAATCTTGAATGTTTCTTTGGCGCCTGGTGGCGGCTGGGTGGCAAAAATCTCTACTTTATAAAATAGTTTATATTTAAGAGTATGAATGGATTATTTCGATGTAGTAAGTTTACTTTTATAATTTTGTTGATAATGATGTATGTTGTAGGTTGTTCGAGTAAAGGACATCCTCTTTCGGAAAAGTGTGTATTTGCTTTCTATTATAATTGGTATGGTAATACAGAGTTTAATGGTAAAGAAGTGCATTGGGAGCATGGGGTGATAAAGAATGCCGATTATAAAGGTAATGCTGATGATATCAAAGGAAAAGATAACCTTGCAACCAATTTTTATCCGGAACTGAAGAATTATAGCAGTACTGATCCTAAGATAATTGCACGCCACATGTCCATGATGGCAAAGGCTAAGATTGATGTGGTAGTTGTTACTTGGTGGGGACCGAATGATTTTGGCTCTCCAGCTTTACAGGTATTGTTCGATGAGGCAACAAAACATGAAATGAAAGTTTGTTTCCACATAGAACCCTATGGGGGGCGTGGTGCAGAGAGCCTTCGTGCCAATATTGCAGATTTGACAGAGCAGTTCGGTTCGCACCAAGCATTTTATCGTATGGATGGAAAGCCTTGCTTCTTTATCTATGACTCTTATCTGACTCCTGCTTCCGAATGGGCTCGTATTTGCCGTCCGGAAGGTGAGCTCACTATCCGTGGAACAGAATTGGACTCTAAAATTATAGGTTTGTGGGTAAAGGATAAAGAACAGGATTATTTTCTGGAGTCCGGTCTAGATGGTTTCTATACCTACTTTGCCGCTGCCGGATTTACTTACGGTTCTACTCCGGCTAACTGGAAAGGTATGCAGGAGTGGGCTGTTCGGAATGAAAAGATTTTCATTCCTTGTGTGGGGCCCGGTTATATCGATACCAGAGTACGTCCTTGGAATACGGTAACCACGCGTGATCGTGAGAACGGAAAATACTATACAGATATGTTCCGGGCGGCAATGGAGTCCGGAGCGTCTTACATTGGCATCACTTCGTTCAACGAATGGCATGAAGGGACACAGATAGAACCTGCTGTACCTTTCAAGAGTGATGATTTTGAGTACCTAGACTATTCCCCACTTGCACCAGACTATTATTTAACCCGTACAGCAGAATTAGTATCAGCATGGAAATGAATAAGTTAAAGAGAATATTGATTCTTACTTCCATCCTATTTTCTACCTGCCACTTTTGTATGGCAGGTGGAAATCGTGATTACGTAGAATATGTAAACCCATTGATGGGTTCGCAATCTGTGCATTCTTTTTCTACCGGTAATACTTACCCAGCTATAGCTACTCCTTGGGGAATGAATTTTTGGACTCCACAGACTGGAAAGATGGGAGACGGATGGGTTTATACCTATACCGATACCAAAATCAGAGGATTTAAGCAGACCCATCAGCCTTCTCCATGGATTAATGATTACGGTCAGTTTGCGGTGATGCCTATAGTGGGACAGCCGGAATTTGATGAGGAACGTCGTGCCAGTTGGTTCGGTCATAAGGCTGAGACGGCAAAACCCTATTATTATAGTGTTTATTTGGCTGAACATGATATTGTGGCCGAGATAGCCCCTTCAGATAGGGCTGCTGCTTTTCGTTTTACTTATCCGAAGAATGACTGTTCGTATGTTGTCATAGATGCCTACGATAATGGCTCGTATATCAAGGTGGAGCCGGATAAAAGAAGAATTGTCGGTTATTCTACCCGTAATAGTGGCGGTGTGCCTGATAATTTCCGTAACTGGTTTGTGATAGAGTTTGAATGTGATTTGGAATTTGTAAATACTGTGGCCGAGAATATGGTTTCCGAGGTATTGGAGCAGAGCGGTAATCATGTAGGTGCCATTGTTGGATTCAGGACTTCCAGGGGAGAGCAGATCCAGATGAAAGTGGCCTCTTCATTCATCAGTCTGGAACAAGCGTTGCTAAATTTACAAGAGGTAAAAGGAAGTTCCTTCGATCAGGTCTGCAAGGCTGCGAAAGATAAATGGAATGATGTGCTGGGACGTGTTGAAGTAAGCGGTGGCACGGATGATGAGTTAAAGACTTTTTATACTTGTCTGTATCGTTCCACTTTGTTCCCACGGAAATTCTACGAATTAAACGAGCAGGGGGAAGTTTATCATTATAGCCCCTATAATGGTAAAGTACTGCCTGGATATATGTATACGGATACCGGTTTCTGGGATACCTTCCGTTGTCTTTTTCCATTGTTGAACTTGATATACCCTTCGGTCAATAAGGAAATTCAGGAAGGGCTGCTCAATGTTTATAAGGAGAGCGGTTTTTATCCTGAGTGGGCAAGTCCCGGGCATAGAGACTGTATGGTGGGTAATAACTCAGCCTCGGTGATTGCCGATGCTTATCTGAAAGGCGTAAAGGTTGATGATATGGAGACTCTTTACGAAGGGCTGATAGCTACTGCCAATAAAGAACATCCGACGATGAAATCTACCGGACGTTGGGGATGCGGGTATTATAACCGCTTGGGGTATGTACCCTACGACGTCGGTATCTGGGAAAATGCAGCTCGTACACTTGAGTATGCCTATGATGACTGGTGTATTTACCGTTTGGCAAAAGCTTTAGGGCGACCTCAATCCGAGATTGATTTATACGCAAAGCGTTCTATGAATTACAAGAATCTTTTTGATGCGGAAACTTCCTTGATGCGGGGGCGTAATGAGGACGGTAGTTTTGCAACTCCATTTTCTCCTTTCAAATGGGGCGATGCTTTTACGGAGGGGAATGCATGGCATTATACCTGGTCTGTGTTTCATGACCCTCAGGGCTTGATAGACCTTATGGGTGGTAAATATCAGTTTGTGGCCATGCTGGATTCTGTATTCATGGTGCCACCGGTGTTTGATGAAAGTTATTATGGTAGTGTTATCCATGAGATACGGGAGATGCAGGTTATGAACATGGGTAACTATGCTCATGGTAACCAGCCGGTACAGCATATGATTTATTTGTATAATTATGCTGGTACTCCTTGGAAAGCACAAATGCGACTTCGTCAGGTGATGGATAAGTTTTACGCGCCAACTCCGGATGGTTACTGCGGTGATGAAGACAACGGTCAGACTTCTGCCTGGTATGTATTTTCCGCTCTTGGATTTTATCCAGTATGTCCAGGTTCAGGTCAGTATGTATTGGGGGCTCCGCTTTTCCGTAAGGCTGTGATTCATTTGGAGAATGGAGCCAATGTAACAATCAATGCTCCGGAAAATGGTATGACCAACTGCTATATTGATGAATTGAAGATTGATGGAAAAAAATATGGGAAGAATTACTTGGAGCATGACAAGATGATTCAAGGTGTGAGGATGGACTATCGTATGTCTGCTCAGCCCAATATGAAAAGAGGTACGATGGATTCGGATATTCCCTATTCATTCTCATTAGAAAAGAAATAAGGTTTAAAGGATAATATTGTTTTCAGAATTGCATGTATTGAAATGATTTGGCTCTTTTTTCTGTGTAGGAAGAGAGAGCCAATCTTTGATTTTGTATATTTTCTGTTATAATAGTTTTTTTAGTTGTTCTTGTAAAAATATTTTATGTTTATTGTCGCTATGTTATAGATTGTTTGATTGTTCATAATAAAATTGTCTATCTTTTAAAAAAATAGTCTATTGTGTTGCGTATTATGTTTGTCTATTTTTGTACTTGTTAAAAGAAGTCATTCCAAAACAATTCTAATGATGTATAGTTTGCTTAATTTTTAAATCTTATTTTATGAAATGTTTTAATTTTATGGAATACAATAAATATAGATATTTATTGTGTCTAGCGTGGATTTTATCTGTTATGCCCATGTTTGCTCAAAACATGAGTGTAAAAGGGTATGTGTATGATAAAATAACCGGCGAACCTTTGATTGGAGCGACAGTCCTTCAGAAGGGAACGCAGAATGGTGTTGTAACTGATGTTGATGGTAATTTTGTACTGGCTCTTCCAGTAAATGGAACTTTGGTGGTGAATTACATTGGCTACGAATCAAAAGAGGTTAAGGTGACCTCTGCTGTGAAAAAACTGAAAATTGCAATGGAAGAAAATTCTCTAGTTTTGGATGAAGTTGTTGCAATTGGATATGGTTCTGCGAAGAAAAAAGACTTGACCGGTTCTATTGCTTCTGTCAGACTGGAAGATTCTCCACGAATGACTCTTCCTAATATGAATGTACTGGATGCTTTGAAGGGGCAATTGCCGGGTTTTGATATTGGTACAGTGACTAATGCAGGAGGAAATCCAAGTATTAATATTCGTGGACAAAATTCAATAAAAGCTTCAAATGATCCGTTGTTGGTTGTGGATGGTGTTGTTTTTGTTGGCAGTTGGAATGAATTAAATCCGAATGACATTGCTTCTGTTGATGTCTTGAAAGATGCAAGTTCAGCTGCTGTTTACGGCTCAAGAGCAGCTAATGGGGTGATTCTGGTAACAACAAAGCGGGGTAAATCAGGAAAACCTACTGTACGTTTTGGAGCAACTGTTGGTTTTCAGACTCCTACTGTCAAGCCTGATATGCTTTCTCCAGAGGGGTACCTTCGTTTGAAGAAGGATTTGAATATTTCCAATGGTGCTTCTGATGCAGACTTGACATTGGAGAATATGTTAACTCCATACGAGTATTCAGCTTATCAAGAGGGCAATATTATTGATTGGTATGATGAATGTGTTGATATGGGTTTGTCGCAGGATTATCAAGTGAGTGTATCAGGCGGAACGGAAAAAACGAACTATTATATATCAGGACAGTATTTGGACCAGAAAGGTGTAATGTATAATGATAAATTTAAGAAATTTTCTGTGACCTCTAAAGTTGAATCTCAGGTAACTGATTGGCTGAAAATAGGTTTGAACTTGTCTGTTATTAGCAAAAACGCTGATGGAGTAGCACCTGATATGAGAAATGCTATTAATAATACTCCTTATGGATATAAATATGTACGTTTTGAAGGATTTGAAAATCAGATGGAACGTTCACCTCAAGGGCATACTACTACAATAAATCCTTTGTGGCAGACTACACAATTCAATGAGGACCGGAATCAAAATTATCGTAGTTCCGCATTTGCACGTGTTGAATTGCCTTGGGTAAAAGGTTTATCTTATACTTTTAATTATTCTTTAAATCGTTGGGAGGGGCATTCTGCAAACTTTCAGGATGAACGCTATTTTATGAATACCCTGGATGAAGGTGACTTATATGACCAAACTAAATATTTAGTAGATGCGAATGGTTATAAAAATCATTCTACTCGTACAGACTGGTTTTTGAATCATTTGATTAATTATAATCGTACTTTTGGCAATCATTCTATTGATGCTACGCTGTTGGCAGAACGTCAGAGGCAAACGACGACCTCATCTAAATTAAGTGCAAAAGACTTTGCGGCTGCTGGAACAACAGTATTGGGCATTCATGCTCTGGAATTGGGCAATCCGGAGAAAAGAGGGGTTGAATCAGGCAAAAGTGTACTTTCACAGCTGGCATATATGGCTCGTATGAATTATGCTTATAAACAACGTTATCATTTGTCTGCTTCTATACGCCGTGACGGTTATTCAGGTTTTGCTGAAGGAAATAAATATGGGAATTTCTTTTCAGCTGCTGGGGCATGGACAATCAGTAATGAAGACTTTTTTAAAGATAATGTTAAACTGATAAATTATCTGAAATTGAGATTGTCTTACGGACAAAATGGTAATCCGTCTGTTGGTTCTTATTCTACTTTTTCAAAGATGGGTTCGGGACTTTATCTGTTTGGTGATCAGACAGTGAATACTTCTGCTGCAAGTGGATTGGCTAACAAGGCTCTTGCATGGGAAAGAACTGGTGCATGGAATGTAGGTTTTGACTTTTCTATGTTGAATGACCGTTTGAGGGGTAATGTAGATTACTATAATTCCAAGACTGTGGATTTATTGTTGAACCGTGCAATTCCTATCATGAACGGTTTCCAGAATGTATCTGATAATATTGGTAAAGTTAAGAACTGGGGACTTGAGTTTTCTTTAAATTCAGTAAATATAGAAACGAAAGATTTTTCTTGGTCAACAGGTTTGAATTTTTGGATGAACCGTAATAAAATTGCCTCTCTCTATGGCCTTGACGGAAACGGGGATGGCAGAGAAGATGATGATATCGCTAATAATTTATTCATAGGTAAGTCATTAGGTGCTGTATATACTTTTGTTTTTGACGGCATTATTCAGGAAGATGACTTAGAATATATGGCGATTTATGGAGGTGTTCCAGGTGATGTCAAATTCAAGGATTTAAATAATGATGGAGTCATTGATGCAAATGGTGACCGTAAAATAATTGGTTATACGAAACCTAATTTTACAATGACGATGTCTAATACATTTACCTATAAGAATTTTGAACTTTATTTCTTGTTGAATTGGATTTCGGGTGGTGGTAAGGACAATTATTACATCGCTAATAATATTTATGCAAATTATGTAGGAACATTTGGTGGCGGTGGTACTGCAAACTGGTTGGACAAAGAATATTGGATGCCTGAGCATCCGTCTAATAAGGTGCCACGTCCTAATTACAAGAATCCTTATGGTTATCAATTCCCTCAACGTCATGATTTCTTGCGTTTGCAAGACCTTTCATTGGCATATAATTTTGATAAGGAATTGTTGAAAAAGACTCCGATTCAGGACTTGAAACTTTATATGGCTGCAAAGAATTTGTTGACATTTACTGGATGGGAAGGACAAGATCCGGAAACAGGTCAGGCTTACGCCCATGGTAACCCGGCCATGCGTAATATAACTGTGGGAGTGGAAGTAGTATTTTAATTTTAAAAAGTAGAAAGTATGAAAAAAGTTATATATTTGGCACTTGCACTATGTACATTGGGTGCTTGTAACGATGGCGAATTCTTGAAAGAAGATGCCGATGATTTCTTGACTGTTGACAATTCCTATTTGAATGCTGCTCAGTTTAGGACAGGTTTGAATGAATTTTATCGAATAGTTCGTCAGAATTATAATTTTAGGGATGATCCGGCGCACTTCTTCCAGTTTGGTTCTGGAACAGATGTTATGTTTAGACAGAATTCTGATACGGAACTTTTTACAGATTGGGGATATGTGAATTCGACAACAGATGTATTTCGTATTGTGTATGGCCGGCATTTTGGAATGCTTTATAATGTGAATATGTTGTTGAAGCAGACTGAAAATCCCAATGTACGTTGGAGCAACGAGGCTGAGAAATTGGCTATACAAGCAGAAGCTCGATTCTTCAGAGGATATTGTTATCGATATTTGGGATGCATGTTTGGTGGCGTTCCCATCTTGACAGAACCGGTTGGCACTCCTTCTCTTGCTTATACGCGTGATTCACGTGCCGATGTGTATCGTCAATGTGTTGAAGACTTTGAATTCGCATCTCAATATTTGCCGATTTCAGTATCAGAACCGGGAAGAGTAGTCAGAGCAGCAGCTTGCCATTATCTGGCAGAAATGTATATTGCTCTTGGAGATGAAACTGGTGATAAAACCATGTATTCAAAGGCTGTCGATGCTGCTTCTATGGTGATAGACCAGAAGGTGGGAGAGTATCATTTGATGACAGAACGCTTTGGCTGGCGCAAAGATGTGGAAGGGAAGGATGCGTTTTGGGATTTGTTCCAAATGAAAAGTGTAGATGGATTTTCTAATTATAGTTACCAGACGGGCAATAAAGAATCAATTTGGGTAATTCAAGTTGATAAGTTTAAGCAAGGTGGTTTGAACGATGGATTGACAACACGTACGGATCAAGAACGTGTATTCTGGCCTGCTTTCTGGGGAAGTACCAAATTCGGTTATGATGGACAAGCACGTGATTGGACTGGACGTGGTATATCTTGGTTGCGTCCAACAAATTATTTCGTGTATCAATTGTGGGGCAAGTCTGGTGCAGATGACCAACGTAATGCGGAATATAATATTAATCGTATTTATAGAGCTCCCAAGCCTATTCGCAATGGTGTTGAGGTGGATGATCCGACTCATGTGTATGAAACAGCGGTGACATTGGCTGATGGAACGGACATTGTGGTAAAACTACATCCCGGTGATATTATTAAAAAAGAGTGGTTGGTTACTAGAAATGATACCATGGAACGCTTCTTCCCCCGTATCATGAAATGTGGTTCCGATTGGCACTATGCTGCTGAACCTTCCAATGGTTTCGTTATGGAGTGGTATGCTATTCGTATGGCAGAAACTTATTTGTTGAGAGCGGAAGCTTATCTGAAAAATGATAATAAGGTTGCTGCTGCAGCTGACATAAATGTGGTAAGAGCACGTGCTAATGCTGCTCCTGTGCAAGCTAATAATGTGGATATAGATTATCTGTTGGATGAAAGGGCACGTGAACTTTATGCAGAAGAATTCCGTACTCTGACATTGTGCCGCATGGGCCTGCTTTATGACAGAACAAAGAGATTTGGTTATGAGGTTTCCAGCAGAACAGTTGGGGAAAAGAATAATTTATGCCCGATACCGCAGTCTGTTATTGATGCAAACTCTCAGGCTGAATTCCCTAATAACCCAGGATTTTAAATAGGTATTTAATTATTAATTGGTATGTTGATATCGGAATTTATTGTGAAAGCAAGCTTTGTCTTCATACCAATTATTTCATACGACAATATTTTAGATATTATGAAAAAGAATATAAGTTTGCTATATGTTATATTGCTTTCGTTTTTAGTTGGAGCATGTAGTCATGATGATGATTACGTTAGTTATTTCATAGATTTGAAGGATACTCCAGAGCAATTTGAGTATTTGGAGGAGAATTGCGTATTGGAAATCCCTTTATACATCGATTCTGAGGTAGATGTAAAAAGTGCTTATTATAAAGTGGGCGTAAAAGGCAGTGATGGTAAAGTTAAAATAGGTGATAAGGTGGATATTCCGGTATTGGGTGATGCTGTATTGATAGCTAAGGTACCGGTCGTAAAGAATATGTCTCATGTCTTTTTTGCCGTGTTTGACCAAAATAATCAATTGTATAAGCGTACGGTGACTGTAACAGAAGTGAGAAATGCCCCGATTGTGAATTTTAAGAATGGGGTGGATACTAAAAAAACTGCCTGTGTTGGAATTCCTTTCAAGATTAGTGGAGAGGTAGAAAGCGAATATGAATTAGCTTCTGTTTGGGCTGTTCCGGTTGTGGATGGTGTTGAGCAAAAGGTTGTTCAAGGAACCTTGTCTTCTGGCAATTTTGAACTTACTATTCCGGTAGTAGCTGGTTTGAATTCTGTTTTAGTAAAAGTGGATAACGTGCATGGCGGTGTTGCTACAAAAGAATTTAAAGTGCTGAATGTGGTCAATGAAGATTTTATGGATGTTGCATTCACTAGTGATTTGGCAGAATTGACCAGAATATCCATCGGAAAAGAGAAAACGATTGAAGGAGTGATTGCCTCTGGTTCTGATATTGTTTCTGTAAAATATGCTTTGAAGAAGAATGGAGTATTGGGTGACTATACTGAATTGTCTTTGCAGGAGAATGAAGGTAATGAAGCTAAGTTCTCTTTCCAAATTAGAGGTGAAGAAGGTGTGGAAGCTATGAATATTGTAGCTGTAAATCAAAGTGATGTGACAACATTCGAAGAGCGTAGAGTGAAAGTGTTCAGTGTATCTGCTATGTCTTCTTTGACTGACGTTGTGATGTCAACGGATCCGGCAGATAATGCTTGTTTCCTTGCTTTGTATGAAGAAAGCCCGGTTTTTGGGAAAGAAACAGCATTCTTGAATCAGAATAGAATAGATTTTTATTTGGCCAATGTAGATAATGGCAGGGCTCAGCCGCTGTCTCCTCATGCTTACGCTGCAGGTGCCAGTTACTATAATTCGTCTAAGCCTTATATTGCAGGTTTTACAGAGTTGACTTATTCTTTCTTGTCTAATTGGAGAGGAAAAATAACAAAAGAGGGATTCGATGCCATTCAATCGGAACAGGATTTGTTCGATTATTTGGAATCAACTATTATAGCTCCGAGTCCTGACGGTGAAAACTATAAAATTTATACAGCAAGTCGACGTGTTGGGCCTAATATGAATGATGTAAATAAGACTGGTGGTTTCCTTTTAGGTTGGGGCACCCATTCTCATCCTACGGTATCTCCGGCTACGGGTGTCAACAATGTTGCTTTTGCAATTTTTTGGGTGAAGAAAATTGCAAAGAAGGATAATGGACATTGGACTGTTACATTTGATGTTAAGTATCCTTTGAGTGATGAACGTGCTTTTAACAACGACGCTTCTTTTGCACCGTATGCTCCTTATCCTTTATAAATGTATAGGAAGATAAGTGTATGGGAGGGGCTAGTTAAAAATGAAATTACTGTTTTAATTTTTTGTAGTTGTTTTTAGTTAGCCCTTTTTTCATCTTATGATACGGAAACATCACTGGTGTTAAGTGATAGTGTTTTGACTTTAAAATAAGGATAATATGATGACTTTAAAATACTTTCTTGCCTTCTTTTTCGCTGTTATGCCATTTTCTTTTTTTGCTCAGAAATCGGTTCAATTGAAGGTTATGACGTATAATTTGCGTTTTGGGGAATTAGCTTCCATAAAAGAAATTGCAGATTTTATTGTAACTTGTGAACCGGATTTTGTTGCTTTGCAAGAATTGGATTGTATGACTAAACGAAAAAGGACACCACATCAGCATAATGTAAATTTTGTGACCGAATTAGGCTATTATACAAAAATGTTTCCTTTATATGGTAAAACAATATCCTATGCTGGAGGATTTTATGGTATTGGAATGTTGACAAAATTCCCATATATAAATGTACAGAAGGTGATGTTACCTAAGCAAAAAGAGGGACATGAAGCCAGGGCATTGTTGATGGCTGAAATAGAATTAACTAGTGGAGATACGATTATAGTGGCTTCCACTCATTTAGATTATACATCAATGGCTTCACGTGCTAAGCAATTAGAGATAATTACTCAAATACTTAAAGAAAAACATTTTCCTATTATATTGGGAGGAGATTTTAATGCTACTCCTGATGCGATGGAGATAAGAACTTATTTTGAGGATTGGCAGCCGCTATCCATTAATTCTCAACTTACTTCTCCTGCAAAAGAACCTAAAAAAAAGATAGATTATTTGTTTGGCTATCCTCGAAAAAACTGGAAATTAATTTCTTCAAAGGTTTTGAAAACGTCTTTGTCCGATCATTTACCTATCTTTTCTGAAATAGAATTGATTAATTGATAATTGTTATGAGTAATAGATTTGTTCTTTTATTAATTTTTTTGTTGATTGGTTTCTCTGCTCCTGCCCAAATATTAGAATTGTCTGATAAAGACTGGATGTTGGAAACGGAAAAAATGTCTTATCGTATCGGAATACGTGGTGAGCGTTTGAATACGTTTTATTATGGACCTAAAGTGGAAGGTGAGGAACGGAAAACTGTTCGGTGGAATGAATTTCCAGAAGTTCCAGTTCGTGGAGTCGGTGCTTGGAATAGTCCAGTGGTTGAAGCTGTTTTTAAAGATAATGTGCGAGATTTAGACTTGAAATATCATTCATCAGAATTATTGAAAGATGGAGAATATGATGTTTTACGCATTTTGTTGAAAGACTCTTACTATCCTTTATCTGTTTATGCTTGCTATAGGGTGCTTCCAGATTATAATTTGATAGAGAAATGGATTGAAGTAGCTAATGTCGGAAAACGGAATGATATCTTGATTGAAAATCTACTATCAGGTTCAATGTGGTTACCTGCTTCTTTATATGAATTGACTCATTTATCTGGTTCTTTGGGAAATGAGTTTCAACCTCAGACAACTTTATTGACTCAAGGTGTTAAAACTATTCAATCCAGAGATTTTAAGTCTTATGGCTCTTCCTATTTTGCAATTCGTCCGCAGGGAGAACATGATGAGTTTGCAGGTAACGTTTGGTTCGGACAATTATTGTATAGTGGTACATGGAGAATGGATTTTGAACGTTTGTCTGATGGCGCTTTGCAAATTTCAGGTGGTATTAGGTTTTGGGATAGCTGGTTAAATCTTACTCCAGGAGAATCATTCGTTACGCCTAAAATATGTTTTGGATATACTCAAAATGGAACATCGGAGGTATCTCAGACTTTTGCTTCTTATACAAGAGAGGTTCTTCAGCAAGGAAGTCAACAACGTCCAGTAATTTATAATAGCTGGTATGCTACAGGTTTTGATGTGAATGAAGAGCAGCAACTTGCCATAGCTAAGGTGGCTAAAGAAATAGGCGTTGAAATGTTTGTGATAGACGATGGTTGGTTTAAAGGTCGTGTGAACGATAGAGGAGGTTTAGGCGATTGGACTGTTGATAAAAACAAATTTCCGAATGGATTAAAACCATTGATAAAAAAAATTAATGATATGGGTATGGACTTTGGTATTTGGGTTGAACCTGAGATGGTTAATCCAAATAGTGATTTGTACCGTACCCATCCTGACTGGATTTTCTATTTCCCTAATCGTCCTAAAACATTGGGACGCAGTCAGTTTATGTTGAATTTGGCGCGTGAGGATGTTTGTCAGTATTTATACAAATCACTTTCTACCCTTCTGAGGGAGCATAACATAAAATATCTTAAATGGGATATGAACCGACATTTGACTGAACCGGGATGGCCCTCTGCACCCACTAAGAAACAGCGTGAAGTTCGTATTCGCTATACTGAAAATTTGTATAGACTAGTTGATGAGTTGAAAAAAGAATTTCCCCATGTCTTATTTGAAACGTGTTCAAGTGGGGGGGGAAGAGTTGATTTAGGCATGCTTTCTCGTATGGATGTCGCTTGGGCTAGTGATAATATTGATCCGTTGGATCGTATTTATATTCAATATGGCTATTTGAGTGCTTTCCCTGCTAATTCAATGGTTAGTTGGACTGGAGGTGAAAATTGGCATGATATGAATTACTCGTTGAATTTTCGTTTTGATGTTGCTATGAGTGGAGTATTGGGTATTGGGAATAATATAACCTCTTGGAAGTCGGATGAAATTGCAATTGCAAAGGAGAAAATAGCTTTATATAAGGAGATTCGTCCTTTGGTGCATAATGGTATTTTGTATAGATTGTCATCTCCGTTTGAATCAACTCATTCAATATTGGAATATGTAAGTCCTAAAGGAGAAGAAGCTGTGGTTTTTTGCTATAATGTTTCAGAACAGATTGACGTGAGCACTCGCTGCCTTGTTGAGAAAAAACGTCTGAGATTTAAAGGACTTAATCCAGACAGTTTTTATCAGGTGGATGATAGGAAATACAGTGGCAGTTATCTGATGAATACTGGAATTGACTATGCTCTGCATGGTATTTGTAAAAGCAAAATTATACGTGTGAAATTGTTGAAATAATAATGTTACCATGAGAATATTGAATAGTATTGTTTTTTGTTTTGTTAGTGTGGTGTTGGCTTATGCAGGGAGTGCTAAACAAGTTTTCCATTCTCCTGATAATTCTGTTGGACTTTCTGTATATACAGTGAATGGGCAGTTGAAATACGAAGTTACCTATAAAGGAAAACCGGTTATTCTGGAGTCGAGTCTTGGCATAGACGGGTGGAAGGAAAATATGGAAATAGAACGAATTGATTCTGTTTCCGTAAATCAAGATTGGCATCCTATTTATGGAGAACGTTCAGTAGTAAATGATTGTTATAAAGGTTACACTTATACATTGAAGAGAAAGGGGCACGGTGACAGACTTGCCTTAATTGTCAGAATTTACAATTCGGGTGTCGGTTTCAGATACAAGTATTTGCACGGTTCTTATTTACGCATTACTGAAGAGTTTACAACTTTTACCGTACCGGAAAATACTTACTGCTGGTTTGCTCCTTTTGCCCAAGCAGAACATAAACGTATGCTGGTTAAAGACTGGCCGGGTGAGGCTGAACGGCCATTGACTCTTCAGTTGGGAAATGGACTTTATGCAAGTTTGGCTGAGGCAGAAATGGTTGACTACAGTAGGACCAAGTTTGTAGTACGTAAAGGGGAGAGTAACGTGATCCGTTGCAAGATGTATGATGCGGTTGAAGATATAGCTCCATTTGAAACTCCTTGGCGGGTTGTGATGGTGGCTGAAAGCCCTAAGGATTTGATTAATAATAATGATTTGATCTTGAACTTGAATAAGCCTTGCCAAATAGAGGATACAAGCTGGATTAAGCCGGGACGTATAATCCGTACCGTTTCCCTTACTACGGATGGGGCTAAGAAAGTTGTGGATTTTGCTGTTAAAAGAGGATTGAACTATATTCATTTTGATTCGGGTTGGTATGGTTCGGAAATCTCAAAAGAGTCAGATCCTAGAAAATCGGATGTTGATCCGCAGCGTTGTCCGGTCAATGATTTGGATATGCCTGAAGTGGTGAGATATGCAAAGAGCAAAGGTGTAGGGGTCTGGGTATATGTCAATCAGCGTGCTTTGTCTGCCTATTTGGACGAAATATTACCATTGTATGAATCTTGGGGGATAGCAGGTATCAAGTTCGGATTCGTGCATGTCGGTTCATTCAGATGGACAACATGGTTGCATGATGCAGTAAAGAAGTGTGCAAAACATCATTTGATGGTGGATATTCATGATGAATATAGACCTACAGGATTTAGTCGTACTTATCCTAATCTTCTGACTCAGGAAGGTGTCAGAGGTAATGAGGAGTTCCCCGATGGTGTAAACAATACGACTTTGCCCTTTACCCGCTTCCTTTGTGGAGCAGCAGATGCTACGGTTTGTTATTATCACCGTAAAGAGTTGAAGCCGGGCTTGGAAAAGGGCTTGAATGCACGTTCATTGCTGAATACGGCTTGTCATCAAATGGCATTATCTGTGATAAACTATAGTCCTTTGCAGTTCTTATATTGGTACGATACTCCGGAAGATGTAAAAGATGAACCAGAGTTGTTCTTCTTTGATAATCTGCCTACTACTTGGGATGACTCTAAAACACTTGATGGCGCTATTGGCGAGTATATAACGATGGCTCGTAGAAAAGACAATGTCTGGTATGTAGGTTGTCTAACTAACAATGACGCAAGAAAGCTGAATGTTTCTCTTGACTTTTTGGAAGAAGGTAAGAAATATGAATTGACAATGTTTACAGATGGAGGAGAGAAAGTGAAAACACGAACGCATGTAGCCATAGACACAAAAAAGGTGACGGCAAAAACCAACTTGAAGTTGTCTCTTTTGCCTCGTGGCGGTGTGGCTATGATTATCAAAGAACTTAAAGATTAGTTTCGTTATGAAAAGATATGTTTTAGGAAGTCTGTTCGTTCTGTTCTGTTCATGTTCTTCTCATTCTAAGTTTGAGGTGGAACCGTTGTTGGACTATTGCGAAGGGCAGATAGAGAAAAGCCTGAATAGCTTGGATGATACCACCCAGATGCCACGTAATATATTGTTTGACAAGGATGAACGTAAATGGAACTGTACCTCCATTTATGATTGGACAAGTGGCTTTTGGCCCGGAATACTTTGGTATGCATATGAGTATTCGCACGATGCAGAGATTAAGAAGCAGGCAGAACGTTATTCTTCTGCTTTATATCCGGTGCTTGACCACAAACCGGGCAACCATGATTTGGGGTTTATGATGTATTGCAGTTTGGGCAATGCTTATAGATTGACGGGTGAACAAAAATATAAGGAAATGTTGCTACGGGCAGCCGATTCGTTGGCAACTTTGTTTGATGAACGGGTAGGTACGATTCATTCATGGCCGGGAATGAGACAGCAAAAAGGATGGCCACACAACACAATCATTGATAATATGCTGAATCTGGAACTGCTGTTTTGGGCTGCTAAGAATGGAGGCGATAAAAGGTTGTATGATATTGCATTCAGCCATGCGGAGGTGACTGTTAACAATCAGTTCAGGGATGATTACAGTACATGCCACGTGGTGGTATATGATACGCTCAGCGGAAAAAGAATCAGCCAATTGACTCATCAGGGATATGCGGATGAATCTTTATGGGCACGTGGGCAGGCATGGGCAATCTATGGTTTTACCATGTGTTATAGGGAAACGGGAAATGTTGCTTTTCTTGATGTAGCTCAAAAGGCTACGGATACTTACCTGCAAAGACTCCCGGCGGATTACATCCCTTATTGGGATTTTGATGCACCCGGTATTCCAGAAGAACCGAGAGATGCTTCGGCTGCTGCAGTGGTGGCTTCGGGATTGCTTGAATTGAGATCATATATCAAGGATAAAAAGAAGGCTGGGCAATACTTTGATGCTGCCATAAAGATGCTGGAAGCTTTATCATCTCCAGCCTATTTGAGTGGAGAGGTGAACAATGCTTTTTTGCTGCATTCCACCGGGCATAAGCCTCATGGGTCAGAGATAGATGCTTCGATAATCTATGCCGATTATTATTATATAGAGGCATTAATTAGACTGAATAGGATTAACAATAATTGCAAGGTCGTTGGATGATGAAGAACAGATTTCTTTTACTGATAAGCTTGTTTCTTGTGCAGTCGGTTTTTGCCCAACAAGATGCTGGTTTCTATTTTTATTCTCAAGAGGACATGAATAATATCAAGTCTTCTTCGAAAACAGAATGGGGACGAAAAATCTTAAAAAGGCTTGATAAGACGATTGCGGAAAGAGAAAAACATTCTCTGGAAATACCGACTTTGGAAGGGGGACATGGCCATCACTATTTTTGTCCGGTTCATAATACTCAGTTTGTGTTTGATTGGGACAGCCCTAAAGAACACTATTGCACTGTGTGTAAAAAGAAATGGAGTGGAGTGGATAAATATGACTGGGCTTGGGTAAATTTTGTTCATGCTGCTAATTTGGACTACTTGAAGGCTAATATGTATCTATATTTAGCAACAGATAAAAAGCAATATGCCCGTAATATAGCATCAATGTTGTTGGACTTGTCCCGGAAATATCCTGCTTATAAAATTCATGATAGGGAGAGGAAATATAATCCGGGCACAAGTGGTAAGCTGTTTTCTCAGAGCTTGGACGAGGCTGTTTGGGCCATAGATGCAGCCCGTGCTTATCTGGTGGCTTCTAAAGCAATGACTTCGGAGGAACAACGGCAGATAGAGAATGGCTTTCTGCGTCCTTGTGCGGAGTTACTGATGGCAAGTCGTGATAAAGGCAATTGGCAGGTATGGCACAACGGAGGAATCATGGCATTGGGAGTTGCTTTAAAAAGTGATTCCATAATTGACGTCGCTCTGAAGAAACCGGTGCTGGGGTATTATGATATGCAGAAGTATCATGTATATGATGATGGCTGGTGGAATGAAGGTTCCGTGGTTTATCACTTTTATCCGTTGCGGGCTATTCTGCTGTCTGCCGAGGCGGTAAGGTGCCGCAATATTGATTTGTACGACCCGAAGGTTGTTAATATGTTCTTGTCGCCCGTGCAGTTGCTTTATTCGGATTTGATGTTTCCTTCGCAGAATGACGGTTGGTATGGGACTACTTTGTTTGAGCAAACGGGTCTATACGAGATTGTGGCTTTGCGCACCGGTAATCGACAGATGACGGACATTCTGGCTGCATGTTATAAGAAAATTGAAAGGAAATCGCCGGAGGCATTGATAAACGGGATGGATTTGAAATCGCATGATGGGCGCGTTTCCTTGGATAGTCATCTGTTTCCGGATTTGGGAGTTGGCGTATTGCGCTTCCAAGATAAAACGGTGGTATTGAAAAACGGACCGAGTGGTGGATTGCACGGGCATCCAGACAAGCTGTCAATAAGCATTCATGACGGTCGTAAAGAGATTCTGCCAGATTTGGGTACTACGGCATACGGAGTCCCCGATTGCTATGCTTGGTATCAGAAGACAATTTCACATAATACGGTGACAGTTGATAGGAAGAATCAGAATGCTGTTGGGGAAAAGATTTCCTTGTTTGAACCTACTTTCAATGGTGGAAAAATAGAAGCCTCCTCAGAGAATGCTTATCCGGGAGTGAAAATGTGCAGGAGCTTGTCATTGGATGGACTAAATTTGACAGACCGTTTTACTTGTGAGTCGGAGGAGGAACATGTGTATGACTATACTTTGATATTGCGTGATTCTGTGGCTTTGCCTGCTGCAAGGTGTGATACGCTACCCGAATATGAGCGTATTTCTAATGTAAGTAAAGGCTGTGGAGATGGGAGCTGTTTTTTTGAGTTACGTGATGGAACAAAGCTGATTTTGAATCTCTCTGTGCCTTATGAACTATATACGGGGGTAGCACCGGGCATTCCTCCTAAGGGATTGACACCGGGTGAGGATGTATATCCTTTAATTGTGCGGGTTAAGGGAAAGAAGTTGGATATTGAGGTTATTTGGAAATTGGTTGAATGATTTTAATGATGTAGATTTATGCGACAAGGATATATTGGGAAATTAAAGTTTTTAAAGGTTTATATTTTTGCTTTGTTTTTTTGGGGAGGTGTATTGAGCGTAAGAGGGCAGAATGCTGTTACTGTTGACACGTTGGCCAATGGGGTTTATCGTTTGTCTATAGGAATACCGGATAAATTCACCCCTTATGATTTTTGTCCGAAGGGACCTAAGTATAGTGCACTGGATAAGCTTGCCACCAGGGAACTTCCTTTTACGTTGAAGGATATTGATATGAGAGTGACTACACGTGGAAGTCGTGTGTCTATACCTTTGCAAGATGGAGAACAGCTTTATGGTTTTGGGCTTCAGATTGGTTCGTTCCAGCAACGGGGATTAAAGAAGAGACCCATCGTGAATGACCATCCTTTGAACACATTGGGTTATACACATGCTCCGCAACCGTTCTATGTGTCAAGCAAAGGATATGGAATTCTGGTTAATACTTTACGATACACGACTTTTTACTGTGGTACTCATACTGAAAAAAATATTCAAGAGAAATCTCCGTCCCCTACTGGAGAAGTGAAGACCTCTACCGAAGAATTATATGCTAATGAGAAATCCGGAAGCTATGTATATGTTGATATTCCGAACTGTGATGGGGTGGAAGTGTTTATCTTTCAGGCTTCCGGTTTGAAGGAAGCCGTTCAGAAATATAATTTGTTTTCCGGCGGTGGATGTTTGCCTCCTATGTGGGGACTTGGTTTTAAATACCGTACTAAGACTGATTTTACGCAAGAGGGAGTTATGAGGGTACAGTCCTATTTTAGGGATAAGAAGATTCCTTGTGATGTGATTGGGTTGGAACCCGGTTGGCATACGGCTGCCTATTCTTGTTCTTATGTATGGAATAAGGAACGTTATCCGGATCATCATTCAATGTTGAAAACCTTGATTGGGAATCATTACAAAGTGAATCTGTGGGAACATGCTTATGTGCATCCTACTTCACCGTTATGGAAACCGCTGAAGGATTATTCTGGTGATTTTCTGGTATGGGGTGGACTGGTACCGGATTTTGCTTTGCCGGAGACGAGAACGCGCTTTGCTGATTATCATAAGCAGTTAATGCGTGAAGGTATATCAGGTTTCAAACTTGACGAATGTGATAATTCGGATGTTTCTGTAGGGAATGCTACTTGGGGATTTCCCGAAATGAGTACTTTCCCCTCCGGAATGGATGGTGAACAAGTGCATCAAGCATTTGGTATGCTTTATTTGCGGACATTGAATGAGATGTATGTCAGTGAAAATAAACGGACTTTTCAAGATTATCGCTCTTCGGGATTGTTCGCTTCTTCCATTCCTGCTTCGTTGTATAGTGATATTTATGGGTATAAAGATTATATTGAGATGGTCTGTAATTCGGCTTTCGGAGGATTGTTGTGGTCACCCGAAGTGAGGCAATCCGGGTCAAAGGCTGAATTTTTCCGTCGTTTACAAGTTGTACTTTTGTCTGCCCATGCAGTCGTTGACAGTTGGTTTTTGCAAAATCCTCCTTGGCTACAGTATGATAAAGATAAAAACAATGCCGGTATCTTTTTGACAGACAGTATTGAAATGGAGAATATTACACGTAAATTGGTGAACCAACGTATGCGTTTATTACCTTACTTGTATAATGCCTTCGCACATTATTGTATGGAGGGTATTCCTCCTTTTCGTCCTTTGTTAATGGATTTCTCTGGAGATGTTAAAATACAGAATATTACGAATCAGTATATGATGGGAGATAACTTGATGGTGGCTCCATTATTGGATGATACCGGCAAAAGGACTGTTTATTTTCCTAAGGGGACTTGGTATAACTTTAACACAAACGAACGCTATGAAGGTGGCGGTGAACATGAAGTGACCATAGCAATGGATGAAATGCCATTGTTTGTAAAGGGAGGAACAATTTTGCCATTGGCTAAACCTTTGCAATATGTAGCCGACGATTCTGTTTTTGATATTGTATGCCATGTTTATGGGGATGCTTCGGAAGCGACTTCTACTTTGTTCGAGGATGATGGTGTGAGTTATGATTTCGAGAGTAAGAACAGTTATAACTGGTTGCTTTTGGATGTGAAAAATGGAAAGGGCAAGTATAAACGTAAAGGTTCTTACAAAGGCAAGCGGTATAATGTGTCCGAATGGGTGTTTATAAAATAATAAATAAAAAGATATGGAGCGTGTAATTACCCTTCACAATCGCAATGGTTTGACGGCTCGTTTTACGAATTATGGAGCACGTTGGTTGGCTATGCTTGTTCCTGATAGGCAGGGGAATTTGGAAGATGTCTTGTTGGGATTCGATGATTTGGTTAGTTATAAAAAGGCTCGCGAACAGTATTATGGAGCTACCGTTGGACGTGTCTGTGGGCGCATAAGGCATGCAGGCTTCAATCTTGGGAATAATTATTATAAGTTAGCTGCCAATGATGTCTATGGTAAGCCTACACCCAATCATCTGCATGGTGGTTTTGAAGGATTTCATTGTTGCTGTTGGGATACTTCAGTAGGCATAAATGAAAAAGGGGAACAGACAGTTCTGTTCACTCGTTTGTCCCCTGATGGTGAAGAGGGTTATCCTGGTAATTTGAAGGTATCTGTTCGTTATACATTGACCGATATTGATTCGTTGGAAATAAAGTGTAGAGCGGTGACAGATTGCCTAACTCCCATAAATCTGACAAATCATGCTTTTTTCAATTTAGCTAGCGTACGGAGATCTATGAATGTTTTGTCTCATAGACTTCGGTTATATTCTGCTCAGCTTATTGATTGTGATGACAGTTTGCTTCCTACCGGGAAAATTATTTCATTGGAAGGAACTGTACTTGATTTTAGAAATGGACGGATAATTTCAGATGCTTTGGCTACAGACTATCTGGGTATCAGACTACAGAAAGGTTTTTCGCTGGCTTACGTATTAAATAATGTAGGAGACTGCCCATTAGCTGTGGAATTATATGAAGAAAGTAGTGGGCGAAAATTGTCTATTTATACCAATCAGCCTTCTTTACAAGTATATACGGGGTATATGATGGATGGATCTGATGTGGGGAAGGATGGTACACCTTATTTCAGTAGTGCCGGAATTGCTTTGGAACCTCAAGGGTATCCTGACGCTGTACATTGGGCAAATTTTCCATCTATACTTTTGGATGTGGGCGAAGAATACACTTTTAGGGCTGTATATCAGTTTACAGTGGAGTAGAGTTATATAGAGGCTGGGTTTATTTTAATACTTGAGATATGCAATATTTACGTTTGTCTATTTTGTCTTATTTGCTGTTTTTTTCTTATTTATATGGTTTGGCTGGAGAGAAAGACTATGTACAATATGTAAATCCATTGATTGGTACTCAAGGGGACGGTCACTGTTTCCCGGGAGCAGTAAGACCGTTGGGTATGGTACAGCCTAGCCCGGAGACAACCACAGATTATTATCCGGGGTATGAAGGAGACCATATTTCCGGTTACCAATATAGTGATTCATATATCTGGGGGATTACACAAACACATTTAAATGGTGTGGGATGTCCTACATTGTCTGATATTTTGCTCTTGCCTTTTTGTGGTGATTTTAAGAATAAAGAGTTACGCTCAGACTTTCGTTCAGAATATAGAAAAGATACGGAACAAGCTTATCCTGGATATTATTCGGTTGAGTTGACTACTCATAAAGTAAAAATAGAATTGACTGCTTTGAAGCATGTTGCTTATCATCGTTATACTTATCGGCAAGGGGAAGAAGCTCATTTACTGATTGATTTGCAGTATGGAGTAAGCTGGAATGTGGGAAATATCAAAGATAATGTACTTGAAGCCAATCAAAAGTTTCTTGATAACTATACATTGTGTGGTTATCGAAAAGCGCGTGAGTGGACTCAGCGTAAATTGTTCTATGTGATAACATGGAATAAGCCGATTTCACGTATTGTTGAAATGAAAAGTCTTGGTGGTGCGGATGAAAAAGCTCCACGATACGTTCTGTGTTTTGATATGCAAGGAGATGATATGTTGGAGGTATGTGTAGCTTTATCTACTGTGAGTGTAGAAAATGCTCAAGACAATTTGAATCGAGAATTCAGAGGGTGGGGATCTTTTGAACAAGAGTGCAGTAATGCAAGAGGTGAATGGAATGACTTGTTCCGGCTTATCGAAATCGAGGGAACTAATGAGCAAATGTGTAATTTCTATACGGCTTTTTATCGCCTTTATACTCAACCTAATAATATTGCAGATTGTAATGGAGAATATCGTGCAGAGAATGATTCAGTTTATGTTTCACCAGATGGAAAATATTATTCAACTCTTTCGGTTTGGGATACATATAGGGCGGCAAATCCGTTGTATACAATATTGACCCCGTCATTATCAGAGGAATTGCAGACTTCAATGATGCTGTCTTATAGTAAAAAAGAAACTTATACTGATAGACCGTCAGAAGCAAATTCTTATTTGCCTCGTTGGGGATTATGGGGCAGGGAGGTACACACTATGATTGCCAATCATGCAGTTCCGGTTGTAGCAGATGCTTGGCTGAAAGGAATACGGACACCATATTTTACAGATAATGAAATATTCAATGCTTTATGGACTACGGTAACGAAGATGCATCATGGAAATCATATAGATTTGATAAATCGGTATGGTTACATCCCTTATGATGATAAAATGACGGCTGTTGACAATGGGCGCGAAACTGTGTCTAAACTTCTGGAAGGCATCTACGATGACTATTGTGTTGCACAGATGGCCAAATCTTTGAATAAATGGAAAGAGTATGCCTTTCTTATGAATAGGGCTGGATATTACCGTAATGTATATGATGCTGGTTCCGGTTTTATGCGTGGTAAAAATAAAAAAGGTGAATTCAAGAAGGATGTCGATGTGGATGAAATTGTTGGAGAGTGGATTCCGGAATCTGATTTTACGGAAGCGAATGCCTATCATTATCGTTTTCATGTGCAACATGACATTCCAGGGCTTGTGGAATTGAATGGAGGAAGTGAAAAGGTGGCAAATCGTTTGGATTCGATGTTTTTTGCGAAAACAAATCCGATAGTAAAAGGTAAATCTTGGCAGATTACAGGGTGCTTAGGGCAATATTGGCATGGCAATGAACCTTGTCACCATTTGCCATACTTGTACAAATATACTGATAAAGGGGATAAGACTGACTTATTGATACGCTATCTGGCTTCAAATTTTTATAAAAATCAAGAAAATGGTCTTCCTGGCAGTGATGATTGTGGACAAATGTCTGCTTGGTATATGTTGTCTAATCTTGGTTTTTATCCGGTTAATCCTTGCGGTGGTGAGTATGTCTTGGGGGCACCTCAACTGGAACGCGCGACATTGCATCTTCCCGGTGGGAAAAAATTGACGATTATAGCCGATAACCTTTCAGAGGATAATTATGTCGTAGATAAAGTTTTTTTGAATGGAAAATTCTTGAAACGCATATTTGTCACTCATACGGAATTGATGGAAGGAGGCGTTTTGTCTTTTAAAATGAAGAAAGGGAAGGTTAAAATTAGTAATTCACTTTTTAAAGTACAGTGATTGGACCTATGAAGAATATTTTTAGAATGAAAATTTCAGCGTTACTGTTTTTTTATGTTTTTTTTTGTGTGTCATTATCTGTTATGGCTGATGGAATAGAACAACCTGCGTGGCAAGTGATAAATAGAAAGTTCGGTAGTTGCGGCAAGAATGTGCGTTTAAAATTGACGGACTGCCAAGATGGAAAGGACTATTTCTCTGTGAAAGCGTCAAAGGGAATGTTGACAATTGAAGGTAGTAGCCAGGTTGCTTTATGTTATGCTTTTCGACGTTATATGCAAGAAGCTTGTGGCTCAATGACTACTTGGGGAGGAAGCCATGTGGTGCTGCCTAAAGTATGGCCGGATTATAGCTTACAACATCAGACTACCCCCTATAACCTGCGTTATTTCTTGAATGTTTGTACTTATGGATATACAGCTCCTTTTTGGGGATGGAAACGTTGGGAACAGGAAATTGATTGGATGGCACTTCATGGAGTGAACTTCCCGTTGGCAACAGTGGCTGCTGAGGCTATAGCAGAACGTGTATGGTTGCGTTTGGGGTTGAAAAAGGAGGATGTGCAGTCTTTCTTTACAGCACCGGCCCATCTGCCTTGGCATCGTATGGGGAATCTGAATTCTTGGGATGGAGGACTGACAGATAATTGGCAAAAGGAGCAGATTGAGTTGCAGCATCGGATATTGGAGAGGATGCGCGAGTTGGATATGCATCCCATAGCTCCTGCTTTTGCTGGATTTGTGCCAATGGCTTTTGTCCAGAAACACCCAGAGATAAGGTTTAATCATTTGAAGTGGGGCGGCTTTAATGAAAACTATAATGCATACGTGCTACCTCCTGATTCTCCTTTTTTCGTAGAGATAGGCAAAATGTTCATTGAGGAGTGGGAAAAGGAGTTTGGAAAAAATAAATATTATTTGTCAGACAGCTTTAATGAAATGGAACTTCCCGTTGACAAAAATGATAAAGAGGGAAAAAATAGAGTGCTTGCCCAATATGGTGAAACGATATATAACTCTATTGTTGCAGGGAATCCGGATGCGGTATGGGTGACTCAGGGATGGACTTTCGGCTATCAACGTTCTTTCTGGGATCAGACTGCTTTGAGTGCATTGTTGAGCCGTGTGCCTGATGATAAGATGATTATTATAGATTTAGGCAATGATTTCCCGAAATGGGTATGGAAAACGGAACAGACATGGAAAAGGCATGGAGGATTTTATGGTAAAAAGTGGATTTTTAGTTATGTGCCCAATTTCGGTGGTAAGAATATATTGACTGGAGAATTGGATATGTATGCATCTGCGTCTGTGGAGGCTTTGCAGGTTGAGTGCGGAAAAGACTTGGTAGGATTTGGATCTGCTCCAGAGGGGCTTGAAAGTAATGAGGTTGTATATGAATTGCTTGCTGATGCAGGTTGGAGTGATACTGTAATAAATTTGGATATGTGGTTGGAGAGTTATTGCAAGGCTCGTTACGGTGGATATCCGGATAATATGTCGGAAGCTTGGAATCTGTTGAGAAAAAGTACATATGGTTCTTTTTATGCCTATCCTCGCTTTACGTGGCAAACAGTTGTTCCTGATAGTATAAGAGAGACGAAGGTGGCTATGAACGATGATTTTTTCCAAGCGGTGGAACTTTTTTTGAATTGTTCGGAAAGTTTGCGACAATCAGAATTGTATAGGAACGATGCTATCGAATTTGCTGCGTTCTATTTGGGTGCTAAGGCTGATTTGCTATATGTCAAGGCACTTGAAATGAAAAAGAAGGGGAATAAAACGGAGGCGGATAGAAAATTGGCGCAAACTGTTTCGTTGTTACTGAATGCCGATCGTTTGCTTTTGTCTCATCCTCTACATAGGTTGGATCGATGGATTGAGCAGGCAAGGGATTGTGGTGTGTCTGCTATGGACTGTGAACGTTATGAGATGAATGCTAAGCGCTTGATTACGACGTGGGGAGGAAGACAGGAAGACTACGCTGCTCGTGTGTGGTCAGGTTTGATAAAAGACTATTATATACCTCGTTTGCAACTTTATTTTTCGGATCAGAGCTTAGGGGAGTGGGAAGAAAACTGGATTGTGACTCCTTGGCGTAATACGACTCAGACTTTCCGTAATCCGTTGAAAGCGGCGGTTCGGTTGGTAAAAGAGGCCTCTGCTTTATAATCTTGTATTGTTTCAGATTAAATTGTTTGTAAGGATGAAGAAAGGAATTTGTTTAATTGGGATATTGCTTTGGGGGGCAATAGCTATGCAGGCAGGAAATTGTAGGGATGTTGAAGTCGCAAAATCTATGTTAAAACGTTTGATTCCTGCTTATGCGGATAGTTTCTTGTTTAAGAAAGTAGATGGTAATGGGAAAGATCTTTTTAGAATTGAATCTACGGCTGATGACAGAATTATGATTAGCGGGAATAATGCTAACTAAAGTTTCCCACCCCTTAAAACACTAACTTTTCTCATTTTCCTTTGTCTGTCTTCCCCCATATCCATTGACTGT